>Ga0157364_1004539_pt1 | contig 13884 bp, 10 predicted proteins | sample AttsexASBM2_FD_111476 | JGI IMG/M metagenome (GOLD analysis project Ga0157364, IMG submission 111476) | Fungus gardens microbial communities from leaf cutter ant in Ribeirão Preto, State of São Paulo, Brazil - Atta sexdens ASBM2 | ecosystem: Host-associated > Fungi > Mycelium > Unclassified ... | reverse complement strand
ACGCCCTTTACATATCTTTTTGGAAGATTTCTTTCTTTCTCCTCGTCGCTTTTTCATAGCACTTTCCTACAAAATTATCCCTTGGTTTGCTTAGGTTTAGTCGTTCAAGTTCTAACTGTCGGTTCTAATGGAGACTATACACAAGTCTGAATTTGACGTCCGTTGAGTCTAGTGGCTGGAACAGTAAGGTTTATAGGTTACCAGACTGAGACTGAGACTGAGACTGTACATCGTTAATACTAATTACTATTTATATATATGAAAACTAGCTGGTCTGTTCGCCTTCTGCGGAGTTGCAGGGACTGCTTAATGCTGTGTAAACTATGCTGTGTAAACCTACTACTACTAAATATAAAGAAAAGAAACTGTAGCATTACCCCTCCTTTGTTCTCTATATATCTCATAAACTTTGACAAGTCACCCTAATAGAGAGTGTTTTCTTATGTCTAGATGCTTGGAAAACATTCTTCAATTATTCTACTGTTCAAGAGCACCATTTCCTCACTCTCAGAGACAAGAATCACAAGCCTCTTCAGCTCAGCTACTCTAAGAGTGGTAGTTGGCTCTCCTACATTGGCCAGTCAATCACATTATGTGCTAGAATGACTAGAACTATCCTTAGCTATACTTTCATTAGAGAACTATAATATAATGTTAGAAATCCTCAAAGCAAACTTAGTTGTTTCTCATTTTTTGGGTCTTTTATGATTTCTTTTCAATTTTTCCTTCTTTGAACTTAGCTAAGAGTGTGATGTAATGTACGCGTGTCAACAACATGTGTCAAATGAGGACCCGGCCATCCGGCAACAACGTGTTCAACGTCCAGTTGAACTACGACATTGATCGAGCTCTGGACCCAGAGTCATGGGACGGCAAATTCCGTGTGGTTTCTTTGCACGGATCCATGGAACACTTGGCGTCTGACGTCAAGAACATCAAAGACTCCCTTCGTAGGATGGGCAAATATATCCAAGGTAAATCTATTATCAAAGAAAATCCTAATGGCGTCAAAGATCTAGAAGGCGTTGGCAAAGCAGTATGGGATTTCCTCTCTGCTATCTATGATTTGCACTGGGATAGCCTCTATGTGGATGACTCCAAGACGTCGTTCAGAAGCAAAGTCAAATACAAATTTAATCCCCAGGTCACTAAAATATTAGTCAATAACAAAGGTAAGGAGTCTGTTAAACCCACTTATGTTTCTCCTCTTCCCCCACCCATTCCGGTGAAGACACCTAAAGAAGTCAATGAGATTTCAAAATATTTCAAGAAGAACAATAGCCCACAGAGGAAGTCTTACACTCAGGCTTCTTTCAAATCTCAGAACTCTAACATTGCTATGAACACTCTCAAAATCAAAAAATCAATCAGGTTCAGAAAATCATTAATGGCAGTGAGAGCAAACCAAAGCCTCACATCAATATGACCACCAAGGGTCCTTCCCATAAGCAGATCATTATTCCCATGAGCAATGAGATGGCCAGAAGGTACATCAAGGATGCAAGCACACACATCATCAGCATTAATCATACACTCAAAACAATCAAATTGAATATTATGGCCAATTTTATATGCATTGAAGACAAAGGCATTATGATCTCTACCAACAATGTCGCTTCACCCTCTGATTTACAGGAAATCAAAAAATGTGTCAAGAGTTCACTTCTCAATGATGCTGATCAAATCTCTCCCTCTAGACTCCCTCAGTTGAAATCCTACCTCAAGATCATAGGAATTCCTTACTTGAATGAGCAATCAAATATGTATATCTTATCTGAAAACATTGAGAAAATTCTCAAGAGTAATCACATTTTCAACAACATTGTTCTCACCTCTAGGCCTAGAGTTATCAAAGTCTCACTGTCAAGATCGCAAGAAGTAGACTTATATTTTCTTATTCTTATTCTCTTTTTTGATTTATTTTTCATGTTTCTATTTTTAAAACTTAGGGTTAGGGTTAATAACAACATCACTCATTCACACATCAGTCACATCAGATGACATAGTAACAGTGACAGTCACAAGTTATGAGACACATGGAAGGACATAGAACATTTTGGGAAGATGATGTCATAATATGTGTAAAACACATGTTGACCTTAAGACATATACATGGTCATTTAGGGTAGGCTAGAAATAGCTCGCACAGACTATTAGGAATTAGTATATAAGGTAGACAATCTTGTACAGAGTTCTCTATCAAGTTCTCTTGTGTTTTACTCTAATATAAGAGTTTTGTTCTTTTATCCAACTTTAAGGATTTAAGTTCATAACACTCACTGAAATCGGACATGACCATCATTTGGATTGATATCTGGGACACACAAAATGGTTTCAAGGCCAAATCAATCATTAACCAACGATTCAATATGGGAAGTTTCATCGCTATGATATATGGTGTAAATATGAACCCAGGTGTCCTACAGTGTAAAAACTGTTGGAAATAGGGGCATATAGTAGGTGTTTGTTGCATCCAGTGGGCCAAATATGTTAAGTGCAATAGTTCTCATCGAACAGTCCACTATTAGCATTATATATGTATCACAAATAAGATACTTACTGGTTGTGATACTTGAGCTGAATAGTGTTTCAGAGGTTTAGTACAAGGGTATGATGACTGACAGATAATGAAAAGTATCAACAGGAATAATTGACATTGTTAAGTCTGAGGTCTAATCCTCAGATACAGAGGTATATATACAAAAGAATGATGGTCTGTGCACAAGCTGTTGCTATCATATGATCAAAACTCGTACCTGATGGGAGCTGTCATCTGTCATAGCAGCTGTCAGGCTAATTTTAGAAGGTAACTAATTATGTCACTATATTGATATGCTTGTATCTCTACTAATACTTATCTCTTTGAAACACATCATATATTGTTGTAAACGGATTGATAAGCACTTTCCAACGCAAGTTCAATCATGTGAATATGTTCAGCTGTTTATGAGATATTAGCTGATGAAGCTTTTACAGCTGCTAATGGCCTGATATCTCAGTCATTTGTTGTCACTTTTGTACATCCTGTATATGTGCAGATAGCCCTCATTTGGGGCTTTCCAGTGCAACTTGGTTTAGGAAAATATATTCACTGATTGTGAAGATATAAGCTGAATAAAGTTTGTGATAGCATGGTGCTATAAAGCTAATGAGAAAATTAATCCCCCCAGATTAGAGACAAAGAAGAATGACCTATGTCCTCATATGTTCAAATGCTTGAACTGCAAAGGTGACTATCAAGCTTACTCAAACAAATACCCATTCTGAAAGCACAGATTCAACAAAGAATGGCACTCTAAAGAATATGCCAAGATTTGGAACTACCAAAAAACTTGACTTATTCAGCCATGAATGGTAATACAATATGATTGTGAAAGACTTGAAGATTTTTTTCCAAAACATGCAAAAGAATAATTTCATTATCAACACTATACTCAAAGTCAACTACAATTTCAATGTTATCTTCATTCAAAAACCATCTTGGACAACTATTAGATCTATTCCCAGCTCAGAAAACTATGAAGACATTCCTATGGTAGGCATTCCAAATCACCCAAATTGGCTTACCTTTGCTAGAGAATCTGACTTGGCAAATGACTCCTCTAGAGTCATCACATATATTAATATCAAACTTTCATCCCTTTGATTTTCACTTTGCAAAGATATTATTAGTCACAAAGATATTCTTCTTGTTTATTTCTTCAACAATAACATCAATTTTTGGATCATGAACATTTATTTGGATTCTTCTCACTCTGCTTTGAAGTATCTTAAAGATTTTGAGGCAAACATTCAAAACCTTCTCATCATGACTGGTGATTTTAATATTTGAGACAGTATCTGGGACCCTTCTTTTCCTTATCACTCTTCCATTAATGATAATCTTATTATCATAGCTAACTTCCTCAACTTGGATTTGTCAAGTCCAACTAACCAAGTTCCCACCAGATATTCAGATACCATTGGTGAGTCAAACTTGGTTATCGATTTGATGTTCCTATAAAGTGGATTGTCTGAACTCAATAATCACTCAATATATCCTGATTGGCGACTCACCTCTTATCATGTTCCCCTCACAGTCTCCATTCCCATTGTGGAAGAAAATATCAACTTATCCAAGTTCTTTATTGCAAAGAACAGTAAAGAAGAAGCATCGTTCATCAAAGATGTCTCATCCATTATCAAGAATCTTAACATCTCCAACTTATCTGATATCAACAAACTTAAAAATGTTATTAACACATTTGCTTCAAATACTGAATACATATAGGGGAAGAATTCCAAGCTCATCAAGATTACAAGACATTCTAAGAGCTGGTGGAATGAGGAATGTAATTGATTCTTGAGAAACTATAAGACATCAAGAAATCTTAAAGACTAGAAGATCTTTAAGAAAATAGTCAAAGTTACCAAGTGGTCCTTTTTTGATCTTAAAATCCAAGAAATCACTAACAAAAAATGAGGACCTTGAAAACTCATGAGCTGTGTCAACAAGCACAAATTACCAGCTATTGAAGCCATTAAATACAACAATCAACTATGTCTAACTATTGATGGTCTTTAGAATGCACTTCATTTAACATTCAATACTGCTCTCCATTGTTGAGTTGATGTTAACATCCTTGATGAAATTGTTGATAAGTTATCCTCCTCATAGGCTCTATTTTCTAAAGAAGAATTTAAGAGTGCTATTGCTAATTGTAACAACTCCTTCACTCTAGAACCAGATAAATTGTCATGGAGCCACTTTAAGATTATTCTCAAAGATGATGACTGTCTAAGTAATATTATCAGTATCGCTAACACATGTATCAATTTAGGTTACTGGCTATCTCATTTTAAAGGATCAACAACAGTCATTATCCCCAAGCCTAACAAGCAATCGTATGACCCTCCTAAGTCATTCAGGCTAATTGTACTACTCAATACTATGGGCAAATTAATCGAAAAAGTCATTGGTGAGAGACTTCAGTTCCTAACCACTTCAAACAATTTCATTTACCCAAGTTAACTAGAGAGTTTGAAATTTAAATCTATGACAGATACAGGTGTGGCTTTAACACACATTATTCATTCTGGTTAGGTCAAAAACTTTTCAACAAGCACACTTGCATTCAATATTGCTCAGTTCTTCCTATCCCTAAACCATTGTATCCTCACTCTTATTCTGAAGAAAGCAAGGTTTGACAACTGTGTTGTCAACTTTTTTGCCAATTATCTCATAGGCAGAAAGACAAACTATTTCTGGAACAATTTCACTTCTTCCTTATTCTATCATTTCTTTCATTGATGATAGTCTCTTTATTTCCCAAAGCAAATTGCTTCATATTTCTAACTGCCGCCTTTTTTGTAGTTATAATGTAATAATAAATTTGTTTGAAAAGTTTAGTCTCATAGTAGAGCATTCCAAAACTGAAGTCTTTCATTTTAACAGATCTCAAGACTCTTTTAACCCCTCTCCTCTTGACCTTTCATCTATTAGAGGAACTGTCTTACAACCTAAAAGTACATGGAAATATCTGGGTTTTATTTTTGACAGAAAATTATTCTTTCATCAACATGTTGATTTCTATTCTAACAAAGTGATATCCATAGTCAAGTGTATAAAGATTCTCGGCAATTCAAATTGAGGCATCAATCTGATATAAAAGTGTCTTCTCTATAGGATTTGTGTTCTCCCCATCATGTTATATGGGTTTTAACTCTGGTTCTATAATCATGCTCCCATGTTATACTATTTGAAAATACTAGGGAAAATGCAAAGAAGAGCTGCCATATAGATCTTAGAGGCCTTCAAAACCTCTCCTTCATTTGATATTGAAGCTATTGCAAGACTTATATCCATCAAACTCCATCTTCAAAAACTTGGTGGAAGATCACAATTACAAGCACATTTGCTCCCTTCTAATCATATCATCCAATCACTCATGAATTTATCTCATAGTGTATCCACTTTACAGCATTCAGCTTCACTCAACTCTCTCACTAGTTGTCAATGCTCTCTTATCAAAAGCCACTTAGTTGATATGGATAATAGGTTTAATGGAATCTTTCCTTTTTTTACTCCTCTTCATTCTGAATTCTTTCCTGATTATAGAGTTATTGACAATTTTTCAGACTGATTCTTATTTAATCTACATAATAAACAAAAAGACAATAAAATTCACACTCCATAGCTTGAAAACATGGTTATCGAGTCATCAAACTTCCCTTTTACTGCCATTCTAGTCACAGATGCTAGCATCAAAAACGACATTGCTACATCTATATTATACATACATATCTACAACAACCCTATTACCAAGACCATTTACCATGTGGTTCATGTTACCAGTACTGAAGTGGAATTTTTTGCTATTAGATATGGTATCAACCAAGTCTCAAATCATAATGGCATTTCCAAGATTATTATCATCACCAATTCTATCCATGTGGCCAAAAAAATCTTTGACCCTTCTTCATATTCCTTCCAAGTTTACTCTGTAGCTATACTTAGTGAACTTCAAAAAATTTTCTTATAACACCAAAACAATTCTATTGAATTTTGGGAATGTCCCAGTCATTTTAATTAGTCTCTCCATAAAGTGGTCAACAAAGAAACAAAGGCCTTCAATTCTATTCTGCTACTTTCTTGTAAAACATTGTGGGACTTTAACAAGAAAAGTGAAAGTGATGATATATTGAACATTTGGAAAATGACATTCCAAGCTTTGGACCTTAAAGGAAATCAATTCCTTGATTTACTTGATAACAATAACAACATCATTGAACTATCTTATGCCAAAGGAGGGTCTTAGCTCAAAGTCTTTGGTCACTCAAACTCTCTGTGCATGTATGCTTTGAGAGCAATAACTAATCATGCTCCAATTGACAAGTATAGACTTAGATTCTTTCCTAGAGAGGAATTTAGGTATCTATGCAGATTATATCCTATTGAATCAAGACATCACATTCTTCATAAATATAGAAGGTTTAACAGATACTGGAATCTGAGAAGAGACTTCTTATGCTATTTTGTCATATTCTTGGTGGCCAATCCAAGTGCTTTAGCCTTTATTAACAGTTCTTTCTCACCAGTTATGAGTAAATCTTATAACTAGTCATATATGCTTCTTTCTTTGTGTTTGGTTCGATTCTTTCTTTCTCTTTTTCTTTTGTATGTAGTTATGACATAGCTACCACGGCCTGCCCTCATACTCCATGTAATAAATTGTTGAATTAAAAAAAAGTGTGATGTAATATCATATGTAATAGTTATAAACATCACAAAGTATGATAGAAGTGTGACATATGTCACATAGCCATATGACTTGGTAGAACATTGTAAAATTACTAGAAAAACTTAATTATAGTTTTAGAGTAGGCTACAGATGTTGTGGCAACCACTAATCAGAATGATTAATAATGCACTAAAGTAGTCTTAAGTTACAAGAGTTTTATGGAGATTACAAGAAAACTTAACAAGAAGTCTCTGATGTATTCTTATACTATATATACTACTATTACAAGTCCTATCCTAAACTATATGTGATGGAAATAGCTTGTGCACAGACCATCACTCTTTTGTATATATACTTCTATGTCTGAGGATTAGACCTCAGACTTAACAACATTAATTATTCCTGTTGATACTACTCATCATTTATTATCATTATCTCTTTATACTAAACCTCTGAAACACTATTAAGTTCAAGCATCACAACCAGTGAGTAGCTCATTTGTGACATATATACTTGTTAAGACTGATTAATTAGTAGACCAATGATTATACTTAGCTAGACTTTCTTCTAATAAGAATAAAAGAAAACTTATATATTATACTTGGAGAAAAAGAGATAAAATAACATCAATCTTATCAACTGTGATGGCATTACCTTTACAATATTAGTAAGCTTAACAATCTGCTGGCTAAGAGTTTACTTTGATTACAAACTTCTCTATAACTACTATGTCACTAAAATAATAGTGAAGACTGAAAATACTGTTACATACATCTCAAAGCTAACAAATACTATCTGGAGCTCATTACACTACTATCTCTGTCTTCTCTACCATATATGTATTTTTTTAATTATTACCTATGTTAGTGCCATCTAGTGAATAGGCAAACAGAAACATATTAAAATACTGAACAAAGTCCAAAATAGAACATTTTACCTAATCTGTATAGTCTTACATACTATATCTACTCATGTATTAGAACTAAAAGCTTCTATTCTCTCTCTCAGCCTATGCATTGACTCTCTTGCTAAATCTACTGCTATCTACTTTAACAAACTTAATATTAACAATTCTATCCTCCAATGACTATCTAACAACTGACATAATAGGTAGAGTCTCTCAGATTCTTCTTTTTTTCCTACTAAATACAACTGTAGGTCTAAACCAATACAACTATGAAAAACAGTCATGTTTATCTCTCTATCCCATGAATGCATATTTATTTTTTCTTTTCCCTCTATAGCAAAAAACATGGCTAGAATATAGTGAACATTTTACAATTTATCAATTTACTACTAATAAAAACAAAGTAGTAGCCTATCACAATAGATCTGTCAACTAAGCATAATACCATCAAAAATACTTCTCACTTACTCTAATGGCTCCCAAATCTCCTTTCTTAACTGATTTCACTGAGTTGAATCAGCTACAGTAAGATACTATCAGAGAAGAGAAGTTTTCTACTAAAAACTTAGCCTTAGGAGCTTAGCTAAAGTCTATAATATAGAGCTTGCAGAACTTATAACTAGTCTATCAGAATCTATCTCCTTTGCAAACCACCATCTTAAAGTCTACCATATCCAATTATATACTGACAATATCTCAGCCATATCCATAGCTTCTAGCCCCAAACCCTAATAAGCCTAGCTTATAGTATATATTTTTTACTAAAAGACTCTCAAATGGTTTGACTTCTTACTGTATTACTATCTCTCTATTGTCTAGTCTCCTGGCCACACTAAAATTAGAGGAAATGAAAAAGCTAATAAACTAGCCAAAAGAGCTGCAAAACTCTAGAGCCAATTTAATACTACAACATTGAGCATGTAAATGTATTCTTACCAAATAGAAATAGACATGGAGAAATCAACACCAGAATGAATGATATGCTCTTACAAACTGCATCTCTCTATCTCTTCAACCTACTCTCTATTTTAAAGCCATATGTAACTAAAGAGAAATCTTTGGCTATCTTATTCAATTCAGAACAAATTATGACTACTTTGAAGACTACTACAATCCATAGTTCTCTTAGAAAGTATATTCTGCCTTTGTGAAGAGAAACTACAAACAATAAGCACATCATCTACATATACCTCTAATATAAAAAATATTGCCAAATTCTTTACAATGTTTCAAGCTTTATATACATACCAGATATTCTTGGGACAAAATAAAATATAGCTGCCCTAAGCAAATTCCTTGAAAAATTAAGTACATTCACTAAGAATAGAACAAATTTACTCAAATAGAAGCCATCCACCATTGAAGACCTCCTAGCTGCTGAATATGATATGGAAGATTCTGAAGATGACTAATAATGGCCTTTGAACCAACACACTATACCAAGTTGCAACTACCATCCCCTTACTATGTTTTTCTTCTAGTTTATGTCTATTATTCACTATTATTGGCCTGTGCTCATTCCTACAGCCAATATTACTAACCTACTCTAACATTCCCCTCAACCAAACATCTCTATATCTTATCTCTGAGCTATTATTTGATTTTATCTTATAAATGTAAATATCACTCTGCTAAGAGGGTGTAATTACTTGGAATGCTCACCATGTCTTAGCACTAGTTTGCTTGTTATGGTATATAAAATAGGAATAAACAACAACAATCAAAGTAGCTATTGCTTCTTTCTCTCATATTACCATCTTGTATGGTAGTGTTCAACAGAGAATTAGTGAATACATTATTTTGATTTGATTTTATTAGCTTACTTTCCAACCCACAAGTACCTTGTAACAATATGGCCATGAACATGGAAATCAACACTTCTAGAAGTTGGTCAACCAATTCAAGCACTAATAGCTCTAGAGCAACATTAGTGCATTCAAATGTATTCTCTACTATTTACACAGAGTATATTCAAGCTCTCAACAACAACCCTACCTAGGCTGATCAAGTTGAGATCAGTGAATCCCAAAGACCCATACTATCTTATGCAATCCCAAAGATAGAAAAAAAGACAATGCTAACAAGGCTATAGCCACAGAAAATAGGCTAGAACCTCATGGTATGGACATTGCTGATATAAATACTAAAATATGTCAACCCTAAGATCTCAAGGTATCTACAATTCCATATTCTATCAATCAGCCTACTGATTCTCAACTGTGAGATGGCAACTTCTATCCTATCTCTATCTTTAGCACAAATGAATACTTAGAGAGAGATGCTAAAAACATAGCATGTTCTCTCTGCAGGATAGCTGTATTCATTAGATAAAGAAGGCTCAGAAATAAAACAGCTGAAGATATTCCACAGATTGTAGAGTTTGGCTATGTGGCCTATTCATTTATGAATTAGAATAGAAAAAAATAACTGTTTATAAAGATAACAAATCTTTCAGATAATATGTTTTAACACACTTTAAACCAAAAGACCTTAAGAATAATATAGACAACAACAAGAATTTGACTAAACATAGTAAAAAAGCTGACATTTCCAGAGTCTCTCCCTCTATCTCTCTAAGATCAAGCAAGAAAGTGTTGGAAAAATTCAAATTCTATAAAGGCAAAGGTAAAACCATCAACAATCAGGCTAATACTCAAAGTAGTCATTTATATGCCCAAGTGTCCAAGATCAATATAAAGGACATCATGAAGATCAAAGATAGAAAATTGAAGAAGTTCATAAAGTTCTAAACATGTTAAAGAATAAAAAACCTAGACTTAACATGACAATGAAGAATCTGTTGAGAAGACAAGTTTTAGTTCTGATAAGCTCAGCCAACTCAGAAAAATTTATGGTATTGTCTAGCAAGCATATGGCTAATATTAATAAAGCATTTAAGAACATCAAGTCAGATATTATGGCTGACTTCATTTGAGCTGATAGTAGGGGTTTTACAATTATTACTAACAAAGTTACTTCCACTTTAGACCTTAATATCATAGAAAAATACATCAAGAATATTGATGTAGTTAACTTGAATGATATTATATCACCAAAATTGCCACAGTCCAAGTCATATTTCAAGATTTTGAGCATTTTATATCATATTGAAAACATGAATATTCTTAATATTGTTAAAAAAGCATTACAATCTACTTATATCTTCAATGATATCATTCTTGTGTTCAAACCTCAAGTTATCAAAACTTTATAAAAAAGGAAAAAACAGTGCTTATTATAAGAGAATTTATATCAAAAAAGATTTATTTGAAAATTTTAAACATTTATTAGTACCTCATATACATGAATCTATGCTTTATAAAATAAAATGGAAAATTTAATAAATAAATAAAATTCTTGCTCTGCACTAGTCTAGCAAATTAAATTGGCAGCAGTAGAAAACAAAAAAAATATTGAGACAAATAAATAAATAAATAAATTTAAAGTACAAATGACATTGGGGAATTTTAATAGAAATATTAATTTAAAAGTTGGCTATTTGCTGGTACATCCTTGATAAGCATTACAATTAAAAAACTTTATACATATAGCAAGTAACATTTTGAAAGTGGTGATTTGAATCAATATTTGGAATGCTCAAAGCAATTCCAAAGCCAAAAGTCTTATTAATAGGTATTTTAACATAGAAAGCTATATCATGACAATTCAGGGTATGAATATGAACCTAGGTGTATTACAATGCAAGAACTGTTAGAAATAAGACCACATAATGTTCACATGTTATGAACATGGATCCAAATACATTAAATGTAATAGCCCTCATAAATTAGAATACTATAGAGACATAGTATGGTGTTGTAAGACTAAGACTTAAAACAAAGAAAGGGAAACCTTGCCTGTATTCTTTCAAGTGTGTTAACTGTAAAGATAAGCACCAAGCTGATAGCAATATATACCTATTCTGGAGATACAAATTCAACAAGGAGTAGTATACAAAAAAATATCAAGAGCTTTGTAAAAACAGAAGCAAATCAATTCTCTCATCTGTGGACAAAACAAGTTTATGATTTTTCATAGAATGTTTGAAAAAACAGACTACTCACAGATATAATTTTAGAAAACAAAAAGGAATTTGATATTGTGAACCTCCATAGTCTTTCATACAAATCATCCTAAGTTTGATATCTGAGAAAGGAGACAAAATTGTTGGCACTTCTAATTAACCTTTATGTTGTTGGTACTTTTAATCAACCTTTATATTGTAGCAACTACTAATCACAAAGACTAATAGTAATATAACAAGTAAATCTCTCAGTAAGATATCAAGTAGAGATTACAAGAGAACTTGACAAGGAGTATCTAATATATTTCTATACTATTTATACAAAGTACTCATAGTCTGTGCTAATAATAAATAGCCCTACTATAATGTTTATGTTTAGTTCATGCTTCTACTATACATCAACCTTATATCTTCTATAAAAACACCATGTCATATATATATGCTCTAACATTATCTTTTTAGTCCTTTCTTCCAGAGTCTAGCCATATGACATTACATCATGTAACATGTCATGTGACCACAGTCATATACCTCTTCATTGTCAAATAATAATAAGATAAAAAAGAAAAGTTGAGTTAAAAGAAAATAAATATTAAATCAAGAAAAATAAATAAAAGAAAAAGAAAAATGTCAGTGTTCAAGTACACCATAATACTTTATGGGTAAATTTCTCAAGACATTCAACTTGTGATAATGAAAATCCAAGAGTAATCATATATATTAATATTTGACTTACTTAACTTTGTTTTTCTCTCAGAAAAGACATCATTTGGCATATAATGATATTCTTATGGAAATTATAGATTCTTTTGATCTAAAACTTTCCTCTCCTGTTAACCAAGTTTCTACTGAATACACTAACAATCCTAATGATTCAAATTTAGTTATCAATCTTATGTTTCTATAATCCAACTCTGTTGAAATCAACAATCATTTCATCTTACCAGAATCTCAAAGTCTCTCAAATCATGCTCCCTTAACTATCAACATATTTATCAGTGAGAAGTTTATTCAAGACAAGTGATGAACAATTATTAGAAATAGTAAAGAAGAAGAAAAGTTTATCATTGAGCTTATGAACACCATGGGAAATATTAACACTTGAGATATATCAAGCAAAGAATCTCTTAAAGAAATCATTCAAGAATATACAAAAATTTCAGATTCTATTTGGTATAAATTTTCCAAAGTATAATGAAATAAGGAGTGTAACACTAAACTAAATATGTACTGATCCACCAAGATAATAGCAGATTAGAAGAATTTCAAGGAAGTTATCAAGAAAACTAAATACATTTTCTTTGATGAAAAAATTCAAGAAATCATATTGAAAAACAAAAAACTATAAGATCTCATGAATTGGATTAAGAAGTGCAAATTGCTAGCTATAGAAGTCCTACAACATAATGGGTGTTCCTGTATTGAGCTTGAAGATTTGTGGTAAATACTTCATCAGATATTCAATTCAGCACAATGTTACAAACTTAAGACCTTAGAGTTGGTCAAAAGAGTGAACCTTGTATTGGGTTAACACAAGAGAACTCAATAGAGAACTCTGTACAGAATTGTCTACCTTATATACAAATACCTAATGGTCTGTGTGAGCTATTTCTAGCCTATTCTAAATAACTATGTATATGCCTTAAGGTCAATATATGCTTCACATATTGTATAACATCATTTTTCCATGTGTCATGTGACTTGTGACCCTGTCATCTGATGTGACCTGCTGT
>Ga0157364_1004538_pt1 | contig 13884 bp, 9 predicted proteins | sample AttsexASBM2_FD_111476 | JGI IMG/M metagenome (GOLD analysis project Ga0157364, IMG submission 111476) | Fungus gardens microbial communities from leaf cutter ant in Ribeirão Preto, State of São Paulo, Brazil - Atta sexdens ASBM2 | ecosystem: Host-associated > Fungi > Mycelium > Unclassified ... | reverse complement strand
TTTTGTGTTCGATGAAACGAGCGATGCGAATTAAATCTTTAGATTTCAAACAGATATATTTCGTATAAAAATTTAATAATTGTGTGAAGAATAAATCAAAAGAAAACAAATTGTCAGTGTGAAGCCATTATTAATGCTTAAAAATAATTTTGTGAAGATTAGACGCTTAGGATAAAAATTTGTAACTATCATATATACTGCCAATATTTTAATTTTTACGATTGGTACTTTGACTATTTCTTTTTGGATTTCATTATAAAACATAATTTGAGTATTATGAAGAATTCATTTCTACTATCATTGCAAGTATTATTAAAATGTACTGAAGAAGAACAAAGAATTAAAATGTTTGCATATTGTGAATTTTTATCCAGAGTGTCTAAACTATAAACTATTGTTTTTACACATAGCGTCGGCTTGGATTCTCTTCAATGTATTGTAATAATACTTGCAATGATAAAGAACAGATAAAATGATAAGAATTCTCTATAATGATACGAATAAAATACAAAATGAAGTAGTAGTCAAAATATCAATGATAAAGATTAAAATAATAGCAGTCGTACATAAGTTACGAATATTTATCCGAAGCTATCTATCTAATTTTTAAAATATTATTTTTACTCACTAATAACATCGTCGGTTCGCATTTGGCAATTTGTTTTCTTTTCTATATTTCGCATGTTACAAAGTAATGCGCGGCGTAGTTTCGGGATTAGATAATTCAAGAAAGAGACCTCGAATACGCGCGGTCTCGTGAATATTCACAAGTTCGCCGAATTGCGGGGACTCTCCCACTAGGACTTCGATTGTTCTCTCCGGTCGCCACAAGAAGCTTCGTCGTCGTCGTCGTCGTCATCGTCGTCGAGACACTCGGAGAAACGCGAGAGCGGCTAAGAAACGTTAATTGCGCCGAAGCCATCGTTGAGACGCTACCACGAGAACAGTCGTAGAGACACCTAGAGACGCTGTCATCATCGTAGCGATTTTACAATGAGCCGAAGGCGACGGTGGATGATAGCGTTTGGTTGGTCGAATTTGCTGGTGGCGAGATCCGACTTGGTGAGGGACGACTGCGGAGAGGGTGTACCTACCTACTTATTTAGAATATTGTCGGCATACATCTGCATAAATTCAACGCAGGCTCTAAGACATTCGCATCGCGAACACCCCACCAACCCCCTCCCGGACTTAACCCCGCTCTTAAGTCGGGGAGAGGGAACGCTCGTTCGACACGGGGGTTGTGCCGCCCTCCTGCCATTCCACAGCCGCCATCAGCATCATGTCGCTCGTAAAGAAATCCCTCGTGACGCAGCTTGAAAGCTTCCGTGCGGACGCGAGAGGATAAAAAAAAATATTCAAGGCGCGTCGCGCGTTGTAAAAATATCTTCGACGTACTAGCGTGTGTTATCGCGCACGCGGGAGAGATTAAAGTATCCCGGCAAATGCTCGATAACCGATGATCCATTTCGAATACGGTAGACAGAAAAGGTAGCGAGGTATTATATATAAATGAAAAAGAAGCGCTCCCCTCCCGCCCGCGCGTGATGTGACAAGGAGAGAGGTAAAGCGGAAACACGATGAGAAGGGGTGATAGATTCTCTTGACGGTAATATCTATATTACATGAACGAAAGAGGAAGGGAAGGAGAGAGGGAGAGAGAGAGAGAGAGAGAGAGAGAGAGAGAGAGGAAGAACACTAGAGATACAGCTCGGCTGTATATGCACGCGGGAATTACGCGAGTCCCGATAGGAACGCGGATCGCCCGCGCCGCAGGCCCTGTATACATATTCAAATTGAATTATATGCGCTACCAGACGCGTTGATTCGAAATCATTCGACGGCTTGGTATCTCGAAAACAAGCCCAGTATCGTCTCCCTACCGGCCCGCCCGTTCCGTCGTCGTGTGAGTTTCCACTTTACAGGACTGTCGTTTCCTACTCTGACTAATGGAAATTCTGTGCGAGAAGTTGGTTAAACGCATTCGCTTTGCATACGTATCGAAGCGGCGGTTGTTATGCTATCCCATACGACTTCGTGCTCTGCGTGTGCGAAAGCGATACATCAATGCTCCCATCGAGGAATTTGCGAGTCGCGTGTCCCAAATATTCGGTCCAGCCGTGTCTTGCTGATTCTTCATCGAATTTGATTTGATCAACGATGATACGTATTTAAAGCATTCAGGTACTGCAGAAATCAGATATCTCAGATTCGAGGCTCCTTTAACATTCGAGTGAATAGGTGGAGTGACCAGAGTATCTCATATGGAAAGAACAATTTTATTATAAAGTATCTAAAAATATTAATAATAATATAAATAAAAATATAAATTCTAATGAGTAACTCTAATAAAGTTTAAAAGTAAATTGCCAGTGATAGTAGTGCAATTTCATTTATTAATAAAAAATCTTAACTATAGTCTATCAAAAATAATGAATAAACATCGGTGGTCCTATTTCAGGTTCTCTTCAGTATGTAATGAATAATAATATAATGATTTTGTGTTGCGAATGAACGTAGTGCATAAAAGAATTCCATACATGAAATACATACAATGAAGCCATTAAGGTGCATCATTTAAAAAAATCAAATTTTAAAATCTAATAAGTCAATGATTGATTAATAAAATCAACAATTAGTCAGAATATAATTTTTCATATTGGTCAAATGCTGTCTAAAAATTTAGCTAGATATAGATCTGAAAATAATTTTATTAGATCATCAAAATAATTATGTATAACACCTATGTTGCTTTTTAAAATGTCAAATTTTTTTACGGTGTTCGCTATGCTTGAATTTTACATTATTTCAACAAAATTATTTTCGGATCTGCTAATTATTTTCGGATGTAGCTAAATTGATAGATACTTCAACAAAATCATTCTTTCTGCGCAAATATAGTTTTCGTTAAAACTCTATTTCTGGAAAAAAAAAAATTACCCAGATATCCTTAAAATCCACTATTTTCACAGTTTTTTTTTTATAAACAGAGTTGCCACAGACCGGGAAAATCGAGAAAAGTAAGGGAAATTGAAATTGATCATGGACAACTGGGAAAAATGAGGGGATAATGTAAAAAAGTCTGAAATTTTGAAATTTGCTCACATTTTCCTTAAACTGCTCCTATTCTAGGTAATTGTTATAATTTTTTAATATTATCTGACATTATATCTGACATTTATAGTGAAATATGTTAAAAACTCATACAATTTAAATAAATTTAATAAAATATTTAAAATTTATATTTTATTTAGTGTTTTTATTTGATGATCCTTTTTGTATAACTGCATTCTTTTTTCCAATACTAATTTATTTATTTATTTTTTTGGCTTGAATTTGCATTCAAAATTTTAATGTATTAATAATCTTATTTGCGTTGTTTTTAATAATAACTTGTTTTTAATGTAGCTTTCCTACAATTCTTGACTTTAATTTGTGTTAAAATTTATATATTTTATATTAGAAAATTTTTCATTTTCAACCTAGAAAAGTCAGGGAATTTTTTAATTTATTTTCTGTGGCAACCCTGAAGGGATTGCTAATAAAGGTAAACAACAAAATTATAAAATTAAATAAATTTACATAATATACACTTTAATACTATTACATATAATTTATTAATAAGAAATATAACTATATGAAATTAAAAAAATTTTTGAAGGATTGTGAACATTCCACCTACCTGAAGGTTAATAAAATGAATTGCAGATCAGAAGAGAGAAACGGGGAGAAAAAGAAGAGAGGAAAAAAGGAATAGAAAACATTACATTAAGAAAAATTTGAAATAGAACACCACAACAAACAACGGTTCGCATTGTCGGTGATAATATCGCGGATGCAAAAGAGCTTTGTTGAGACGAGTCAAGTCGAGACTCACGGACTGTATTCACTGCTTTCCAACGAGAGAGACGAGTGAATAAATTAAGAAGGCGCCAAGCGGCGGGAAGAGTAACGAATCTTCCGCCGTGTCTTCTCGTGTCGCCGTAGAAATTATTCTTTCCTCCCTGCCGTTGCTCGACGCGTCTCTCCGCCACCGTTGTTTATCTCATTAAAGGAACGCGGAAAACGGATAATCCTCCGGTTGACAAATCGCGCCCGGCGTCGACGGAGTCGGTTCCCCATCCGCTCCTTTCAGCAGCGTAACTTTATCGCAGAGGAAAGAACGAACAAGGTGGTAACGGAAGTGCCGGGCGGAAAGGGGTTTTAGAGTGCCGACGACGTTAGTCGATGGATAGGGAAGTAACCGGGCCCAGCGTTACGGCGGATACCAAGCTCCACCGTAATGGACGCTTTAATTCCAAAGGAGAATAAATTGCAATTTTTCCGACCGTGCGACGTCAGTCATGGAACCGCGAGAACGGACGGCCTCTCGTTAGTTGTGCGAGCTGTGTCAAAGAAAAAACGTGATTCAATTTAATAGTATATGTATCATATTAAAATCTTGAATTGATGATCGAAGTTAATGGAATAATGTTTAACGTTTGAACAAATAAAGAACGTATCGCATCTTTGATATAAAAGAATTGTACCTAATGTCGTCTTAAGAATTGTATCTATGTCAATTTAACTATGAGAAATTATTAAAAGCATTGATATTTTTAACGACTACAAAAATATTTTTAGCGTACGTATTTCATTATTTTATGTGATCAGAGTGCTTTAGTGGAAATCACAATAAGAATAGTCGAAATTGTAGTATTCTTAGTTTGATCCAGTTTCCGGAATTCGGGTAATCGTGTTCGATTTCTTTTCTTACTGCAGATAATTTGTGCGCGATATAAAATAAATTCTTTCTCCTATTGTTGGAACCAAGATCCATCTTGGTCGGACGATAATCCAGGACGAATCATATCTCGTTTAGCTCTGAAAGTAAATCAGTCACTTATTCTCTGCATCCACGTGTCCAATTTTCTTTTTTGCAAAGGAAACTTACGTTTCTCGAAAACATCAATTTGTATTAACAACATATTTATCTAAAAAATACAAAACAAAAGAACAAATATCAAACATAAGAAAAAATATCGATGTTATATTTTATTCTGTATAAATTTCATTTTAATTACATTTATTTCGTATCAATGTCCGCTCAAATGAGCGTACACGTTTTCTCAAATTATGTCAATGCAGCCACGCGCGCCTGTGAGATTTTCATTATTTAAAATTTTAACCCGGTCAGATTCTATTCGGCGTTGTTAATACATTACATTCGAGCAGTGAGACACACAACCCTTACGCCGCACACGGCCCGCCTATCACGGCCAAGTTTGAAATGTGTGTAGAGCGTACATTAGCACGCAGAAAAGCGTGGATGAAAATTCATTTAAATTAAATTAATATTTACCGTACGCGTGCGCGCGCGACCGAACGCGAAAAAGATAGCGCAAAGTCGGACGGAACGCCCGCCTGGGATTTTGATACCAAAATGCGAATAAAGTCCGTAATTATCTATGATTATCTGCATCGTTTCCGCATATGTGTGTTCGCCTATTAAACCATCAGTCCGCATCCTCTTTCCTCGCTTTTGGCGTCTCATTTTTGTTGCACATCTTTTATCCTTGCAGACATTATCGTTTGATACCAGCTTGTCATATATCATATATGTATACACATATAGGCAAAATAATGTGAATATATGGAAGATACATTACTTTTATTAATAAGAAGTGACTTACCATTTATTTTTAATATAGGCTTTCTTTTCTTGTTGAAAATGGAGTCGTATAATATTTAAATAATTATTAATGCATTGTTAGGTATATTATTTTTCTAGCAGAACATCTTTCAATTATTTAAGAGATAGAGGAGGAAATTTGTTTCTCATTCTCTTTAAAACTGCTCACAATGCTTTGATGATATTTAAATCGATTTCGTCGGTTAGGAAAATATTGAAGTTTCAGAGAAAAGTAGACAATTTTGAAAAATCGAGTAAAATTTTTTTTCTTCTAATACTTATTTAATATTATTTATATAAATAATTCGAAGATGTTCTCTTAAAGAAATAGTATAACAATTCTTTGATAGCTATTCCACCATTTATATGTATTTAACATATATATTTTAATAAGGATAGAATCTGTAGAATCTATATTAAAGGTAAATCTTTTATAAAAGAAGAAATATTGTATTTCCCTTAGATCACCTTCACATTATTTTGTTACTCTATACATTTATAATATTAGTATATATTAATATATATTAATACATCGTTCTTAAAGAGATCATTAAACCTATCTACAAAAGACACATTTTGAGTTGTTGTTTTTAAATAAAAAAGAGAGTATTGTATATAAAATATTTAATATTAAGATTAATATTATTTTGGTGATTGAAATTTGAAGAAGAAATTATTTTATTTTAAATCGAGTCATTTTAACAATCAAGGTAAATATAAACTATTGTAATATTTCGTTGCCACTTTTTTGGATTTGTCATAATTTTATATCAAAATTATTGGTTTTTAAGAATTGTGAAACGAAAATGACATTTAATTATGTTTCTAAGAGTATAGTTTTTGCCAATATTATTTGCTTAGTTAATAAGTTTCTGTTAAATTGAAAAATATTTCTCGTCTTTTCTGAAAAACTTAATTCTTTTAGTTGTGTCATTTTTGAAGTAAAGGAATGATGTGTAGATATACATATACATGCATAAATAACCGCGTTTACAATGAACGATAAGCGAGCGAGAGCGAGATGACATTGGCACGACGACTCTGTAGCTGCATCGGAAATTGCACACACAGTGCATCGACCCGATGCGACGGGCACGGACAGCACGAAATTTCGAACGAGCCAGCATAGAGGTCCGTCCTCTTTCGAATTCGGTCGTGGTACCGGCGAGCTCGAAATGACTCCCGATCCGTAATTACCGCCCCCGCTTCGTTTCCATAAATGAGCCCTGTGTACGCCACGCCGCGCGCGCTCACGTGTTATTTAGGGGCTGGGCGTATATCAGAATCCGTTTAAACGCATCCCGTATTTGTTTCGCGATTCGCTCACCAAAACTCGCCCTCGACAGCCCGCGGGGGAACGCGTTAATGTAATTGCCGCGTATTTTCAGTAATATTCCTACAGCGGATGCACGTTTTCCGATGCATGCAGGTCTTCGTTGAAAATCATGGCTTTAATACGGCCGTATTTTGATATTAATTAGCGATAGTACCGCTCGCATGGGCACGCCTATGGGGGGAGGCATTGATTGAAGCGTTACCAGCACGATCTCTCTCTCTCTCTCTCTCTCTCTCTCTCTCTCTCTCTTAACGATCGAACAGTCAATGTTCCCTCCATATTTTTGCCATTAGAAAATTTTTTATGAATATATTTATTATTATTATTATCGACGATTCTCAAGAATCTCTTTATTTTCGGGACAATGTCACCAAGTATCGTTCGCGCGTGCGTTCGCCAGTCTCGAATCGATTTTATAATACGTTCGGTAGTCAGTAACGCGTAATGTTATTCAAATCACATGCAGATTGCTCCGTTATCGGCTACTTTTTCAATTACGACGTGGCGGGCTATAAAATGTAATGTCGACACCGGGAGCGAAACTTTTTCTCCAAGTTATCTGAGCCCGTGCCGAATAGCTATAAACTTTATAAGTATGAGATATTGCCATCGCGCATTTTTATACAGAATTCGCAATCGATTCGAGTGCGAGAAGTTGCGATCACGAGTGTCGCACCGTGTGAGGGTGGAATCCATTTCAAATGTCGGGTGATATTTCGAATCGCGCGACATGCATCCAATACTGACACTCTTTATTGCAAAAATATTTCATGACTCGGTCACCTGCATCCCCGATTACGTTGAACTCCGACCTTTTCGCAAATGACTTTATTGCTGGACGAGAAACACTTTCCCGCATGTTGCACACAGAATTACGCTGGCGGATAACTTTCCGTGAATACGCGAAGATCGTTCTGAAAGTCTTTGTCCTGTGTGTTAGTATTTTCATTTCCACCAGGGCGTCATCTGCCTTCGGTTTCCGGAATGCTCCCACACTTTCACTCTTTGTGTCTTTCTCATTCTCCAGTTTCTCCCTTTAAAAGTGGTTCAACATTCATTTCGCGGGATGCAACGACGGCATGCCTCGCTTTTCGCAATCTAATTTTCACCGGCGTTTAATCTTTGTGTACACTCGCCAGCTCGCGTGCAACCCGGCAGCGCAAGTCTCTCAGGAAAGAGCAGCGAGCGGCGGGCACGTGCAAGCTTTTCCAATATTTTTCGAGCCGAGCTATTACTCCCGCCTTGACAACGTACCCCTACCCACCTCTCGCGTGTTTTTCCCTTATCGTTTCAGTCAAAATCACATTCATCGACCTCTCATACGATTTTTTTTTATTTTCTCACCGAAAATGATTTATTCGCGAAGAGAAGATAGAGAGAATGGAGGAATTTCGGATAAATGTCAACGGCTAAAGTAAATTAACCTCTGAATATTCGACGAATTTTTGAGCACGCGTTCTATAATTCGTTACATCAAAAATATCGTAAAGTTAAATCTTCGCCACAATTGGCTTGAAATTTATAAAGATTATATTCCGTTATATTCGTGACATATATTTCTAGTTAACAGTCAGATATGATAAATCAATTATTGGAATATAATAGGTTAATAGCGGCTGCACTAGATACTACGTTTATGATGCAGTTAGTAAATGTGTGCATTTATCAGCTTAATTTCGATCTATCTAAATTAAACAAAAATTTATTTGACATTAATAATTTTAATTATTTGTATATTTAAAAAATTTACAATCACGTAAAAATAATAATCTATTTCTTGATTATACATAATAAAAAAGATCAATATAGATATCAGTGACATGTATTCTGAAAATGAAGAAGAGACAACTGCAAAAATCATCTTGGATTAATTATTGCTCGAGCTAGTTACTTCAACATCTACATTGAAAAAACGAAACAAAAATGAATACAGTGGCTAAATTACGCAGACAATTAAATGAAACAAATTGCACATTGGCACTGTTATATCTCCCGCGAGCTTTATCTGTATTGCATTTTGAATTGCTGACCAGTCGGATCGAATCGATAGTACAGTTGCAGTAGTCCTCCTTCGCGAACGATCTCTTTCCTATTTTTGCTCTATCCCTCTGTTTCCCCGTTCATCCACTTTTAATGGAATCGGGCAAACGGTCACTTTTAGCGACGGAAGATCGAAAAACTGCTGCAGTTGAAAGATAGACTCGATATTTGTTATGTCGGAATTTAACTGGCACTCTCTTCTCCGTACATAACAGAACTTTCAAAGATTATAATCGTATGAAAAGATCATTTCACAAAATGGTGGCACAATTTTTTTTTATATCAATTCACAACAATATTGTCGAAATCGACGCTGCTGTAAATATCTTTTCAAATAAACATTATGAAATTCTATGAAGTTGAAGAATTTAATAACATTTATTAATTGAGTTGAAAAATAAAATTAATATAGCTATTCGGGTTGTTATACTTTACTTACTTACTTTACATCTTACTTTTCTATTTATATTTATTGAAATTCTGTTATAGTCGTAATTGCGTTAATTATACATATTTGAATACAAGCACCACACATTTCCGTGACGAGTCTACGAAAGTTACACCGCGCGTTCACGAGATAAAATCGCAGCAAATTGTATAAAAAGCATCGCTATACACGCACACGTAACCGCATATATACATACGCGAAAGGGGTAAGTCGCAGCCTTGTTGTACATGCGTGTACGTGTTCTCTGTGTATACAGCAACCATGGTCGACTAATGGACCTGTTACGAGCAATTCCGGTAGAACGACAATTGCACACGGAGGTACAATACGTTCGGATAAGAGTAATTCCGAATGCACAATTCGATCAAAAATTACCCGTGCTTCGTCGGCGGAATAATATTTAGCTTAAATTACGTCCGCGACCGAAGCGTGCGTGTGCGCACACGTGCGTGAAGTGTCCACGACCTGCGTTTGCAGATTAGAGTGGTCGTATCTGTCAGCTGTAGAATCGTCGAGTCTTTTGTACATGCATTTTTGCAAGTTTAATTTTTCATCGCGAAAACGACGAGCTCCCGCTCATTACTTGGCTGCATTTTTGTTTCTGCTTCTTCTGCAAAAAGGACTGCTTTTATCTATACTGTTAGTTTTTAACTATACACAGTTACTTTGTAACCCTTTCTTCCTCGTTATTTTTTCTGTTTGCGAGACAAAAAATGTCAAGCTGCTGTTTATAAAAATTTAACATAATTTGAAACATTTGTCTGTGTTTTCTTTCGTTCGTAGTAATCTCTATTCATGTTTCTTTCTTTATAATTATACAAGAATTATTTTATAAACAGTTTTATATATATATTTTAAGAGTATTTCTCATATACTGCAGAATATGTCGCGTTAGTGTTTACTGCAATAAACCGCTATTATTTTTCGATATATTCCTCTTTTAATGTTCAGTAAAGTATGTCACTTGATGATACGACGGATGGTCGCCGTTTTAAAAATGCTGCAATAAAATCTCACCTGGGCCACGGGATCGTGGATTCTTCCAGAACGATTGCACTTCGGATTAAAAAGTTTTTTTACTGCGTGCGATACTCCGACATCGTAAAAGTATGTCTAATGACCCAGCAAAAGGAGACGCCGATGCCGCGCCGTGGCAAGTAGTATAAGTCGAGTTTATCGCGACACCCGTAAACGTCGGACAAACATTTTTCGGTCGTGAAACGATCGTATAAATGTCGGCATTAGCTCGACTGCGCCAGATAAACATTCTTTTAGCAGCATCGCATCGGCTGGAAAATCACATTTTATTATTATCCATTAGTCTCATTGCGAGACAGGCGTTTCACCAAGCAGATCAAGATCAACGTTGACACAACGTTCGACTAGCTATAAAAAAATAAGATAAAAAGCCCGCATACATCTCGATCGACGTCGCGCTTTGTCGGTTCACTCTCTCGCAGAATATTTCGTTTTTTTTATTAAAGCTCTCAACGGAAATAATGCTCATAAACACATGTCGATTTCTCCACCATGGGATCAGCACAATCGCAAAGTTCCGAGACCAATTTAGTAGGAATGGTATAAGTTCCAGATAGTGCATCTCTGGATGTCGTGCCTTTTCGACGAAGGTTCTCTTTTACGCTCTTTCCCTTTCTCATCTCCTCTCTCCTCTCTTTCTCCGGAGAGGAGCTGCTCGCAGCGAAGCGCGGCGCTGGTCTGACAAAGGAGCGCGTCACGTTCATCCATCTTGCACCGGCCGTCTCTTTATTCCCGAGGTTAAAAGCGTAGCAGCGGAGGCAGTTTGGACTTCCCGCCGCACTAAATCCACTAATTTCGGTCACCGACTTTTAGCCCGGTGCATTCGTGTAGCCACCGCGTCGCGCGCGATCGATGACGAGAGGGATACGCCGTTCTCGACCAACGAGTATAAATTTCGCGAGTGCAATCAGATCGGACTTTTACGACGTTAATTCGTAGAAGGCTGCAAACGCCAGCTTGGAACTCGATACAATTATCGGAAACATTATTCTCGGGATCTCGATTCTCTTTCGAGAAATGTCGCGTAAATTCGTCTCACTCTAAAAATAGAAATTGTCTTGCTTTTCGATCGTGTCATTTTTGGATTGAGAATTTTCCAAGATCTGCGAATTTGACACTTGATTTTGCGTCCGTCATCTCCTTCTGTATTTTAACTAAAATCTACGAGAGCCATTCTAAAAGACAGAAAGTAGACTAATGACTCAAATTGCGAGAAGGAGACTAATTACTCACACACAAGTAGAGCTGATGTAGAAAGAAAATATCTGCGTAACCAAGGACTGCAATTTTCCTTTGCAAATTAACGTTTTCCAACGCCGGCATGGGCGGGCGAGCGAGCGCAACTGTGAACTTTTTACTTAAATTTTAACACGAGAGACGAGAAATGTTAAAACGCGCAATTTTCATGAACGAAGGGTTCACAGTTTTATATAACTTCCTGCTATACACTTTGTGATTCTTTATGAAACGATCACGTGATTTCCAGTGCAAATAACTGAAATAATCTTCATCTAAATACAATTCCACAATTTTATCCTGCTTTTAGTATTGTTAGTTAAAATATTATGAGTATTTTTATTATAAGCAAATTTAATAACTCTTTATTGCGTTTGAAATAAAATTAATGATTTAATGAAATAGACTGCAAGTGTTATAAAAGTTTAAAATTATTTTTTATCATCAAACAAGCTATATATACTGAAAGCAATATCATTGTGCGAAATTAGAAATACCATTTACATGAAAAAAGATATTTACGACGTGTTTTACAAAAATAATTAAAGAATAGATATTAATTAAAAAGACACTCGCACTTCTCTTGCTTCTTTAAAATATATATTCTGTTCTCTTTAATCGGCGAAAAAAGGAAACCTATTTTTATCATGAAATGCGCGTTAAAGCAAACGAAACCTCAAAATGTGCCTCAAATGGCAGGCTGACCGCACGAGCATCATACAAAAATCCTATTGTGGGCCAAATCTAATCAGAGAATCCCGCATGTTCTTTTTGTTCACAGGTCCGCCGACGATCCTGGTGAAGCCGCAATCGCAGCAGGTGAAAGCAGGCGGGATAGCGAGCTTCTACTGCACTGCGGAAGGAGCACCACCACCTCAAATACACTGGCGAAAGAACGGCAAAAAAATCTCACGTAAGTCCATGTGCACTTTCACACCTTCTTCTTCTTCTTCTCTGTCTCCAATCCAATTTGCGTCTTTGAATCATCGCCACTGCGCCGGTTCGTTGAGAACATTCTCGAGGGTGCGATATTTGATGCTTGACTTGCGCGAAATCTGTGTGTCTTCTCGTTTCATGAAAACCAGACGTCGCGATGAAAAAGAATGAAAATTTTATCGAAATTAAAAAGTTCTTCTGACCTAGATTCTTCACTCTTCGCTTTCATGTCTTCCTTCCCGTACCGGCTTCTCACTCTCATGCATTTTGCCGCATTTCTTCCTTTATGCATCGTTCTTTCTTTCGATCGATTCTAAGTATTCTTAGTTTTTGCTCAACCGACTTTTGTGCTCGTTCACGACAGAAACTGAACAAGTTCTCTTGGACTTTTTTCGTGAAATGTATCATATTTAATCTTTTTGTCAGGCTCCGTTCGACCAAACAGTTCGCGACAGCTTGACGTTACAGTACTTCCATAAACCAAATTACAGTGTGACCAGGATAGTTATTCCTCGAAAATAGTTGCATAGTGGCCTACAACTACGTCCACTGCATCCGTAATATAATAGCTTTCATAGAATTTGAAATCTGTTCGTGTAATATTCATGAATTTGTGGTTAATTCATTTGACCTTTAGTAAACCAGGAATGCATTTCCATAAATTGAGTGGTATTTTAAGCATTTTGGTGTAATACCTTTTCTGTGTCAATTAAAACGCAACTTTCTAAGTTTCTTGTAAAGAAACGCCAAGTACGGATTGTTAACTGCTGAACAAAGATTTGGTGAAACTTACATTTATCGTTCCCTTTAAAAAAATACAATTTAAAAATTAATCAACTAAGTAAGAAGTTTTTCAAGCTGTACAGTCAAAGTTAATTGTTGGAATAATTCTATATGCAATTTAATTTAAATACTTCAGACATATGAGAGAGACTGCGCGCCGATTATTTCCGGACGCGTAACGTAATCAAATTGAAGTAATAATAATAATAATAATAATAATAATCACAAATTAAATTGAATTGTTGATTTGGAGAACTATTGTGAAAAATACATTATTATTTCAGCTGGGAATCGAACTCGGATCTCTTTAAAATAAATTATTGCATAGAATTTTTATTCTGGTCTTTAACGTTAACCATATATAATTGGCGGTTCTTTTTACTTAGTTAGTTAATT
>Ga0157364_1004537_pt1 | contig 13884 bp, 11 predicted proteins | sample AttsexASBM2_FD_111476 | JGI IMG/M metagenome (GOLD analysis project Ga0157364, IMG submission 111476) | Fungus gardens microbial communities from leaf cutter ant in Ribeirão Preto, State of São Paulo, Brazil - Atta sexdens ASBM2 | ecosystem: Host-associated > Fungi > Mycelium > Unclassified ... | reverse complement strand
GGGGTGGGTGTGTGTGTGTGTGTGTGTGTGTGTGTGTGTGTGTGTGTGTGTGTGTGTGTGTGTGTGTGTGTGTGTGTGTGTGTCGGAAGAGAGTTGTGTATGATACATTATTTTGTGTGAGGAGGATTTGGAGGGAGGAGGGGAAATTAAAGTTGAAGAAATTGCAGGGTCATGTGACTGGAGGGAAATCGATGGAAATGAGGGATAGTATGGGGATTGAAAATAGGCAAGTGGATCCTGACTATCACTCAGTTAGTGGAAGGGATAAAGTAGGACATGTACTCCAACAACTGATGACTTATGAAAGAGGAGAGGAAGATGAGCAAGGAAGTAAGCGTAAGGTTGAACAGGAAAAATTGGGGTAGTATGCGAGACGGGAAATTCCTCAATCGAGGATGATGATATCGAATGTGAAACAGAGAGAGGACTGGATGAGAAGAAGTCTGGGGACAGATCGGAGACAGGGGAGTAAGAAATTTCTAATAGTAGTGATAAAATCGAGGCTGGAGGCTGAACCGGAATCTGTTCTTGGGCCGATGCCTGAATTAGCGGAGATTGTTCTCTAGAATTTTCCGCGGTGTTAGAGCGGACACGGGCGATGAGTCGGCGAGCGTTATTAATCCCCGCTAGAAGATAGTGATGATGGGCAGAAGAACTGCGTGAACGCATAAAAAATTTGGCCTTTTTCAAAGAGGGAGGACACAAAAGAGGAGGTAAAAATGCTTGTATATTTTCTTAAAAATTAACACAATGTCATGGCTTATTTCGAATTATAATTAAATTAACTTTAGATTAATATAATTAACAAACATTTCGGTTTATAAAGCCTTCTTCAGTACTACAACACAGAGATACAATCTTAAATTAACGAATAATAACGGATAAATAATGAAAAAAATAACGGATACAATGAAATTTTAAAAACCATCAATGGTGAAGTGTCAAAATATAAAAAAAATATAAAAAAATATAAAGAAATACAAAAAAATTTGAACGTCAATAAGTATCCCGTCAGATGACAATAAGCTAGAAACATTTGGAAATTTCAGTCAACAGTAGATTGATGTTCATCGATAAAATAGATTTGCCAAATTCATCAGTTGAGATCAAGAATCCAGTTTGTTATAGACTTGTATCAAACGATTTCAGTTAAAATATTTCTTTAATTATAAAATTTACACATACAACATAAGTAATTAAATATAAAAATAATTATTTTAATATCGTATACATAAATAACAAATTAAGTTGTATTAAAACATTAATACAAATTTGTCATCTTTAAAGATTGGAGAATCTTAGATTTACTATCGTTGAAATACAATAATTAAAAATATTTGTTCAATTTTAGAAATAAGATCTTGAAGCATTTTATCACTTAATATCTTGAATATTTTTAATCTTTGATTTGTCCTTTCTATATGTACATGAACTTTCGCTATTTTAGCGTTTAAAAGAGCCTCTTCCTTCGAAAATTGTTTTTTGTTCCTCAAAAATGCTGATCTGATTAGTTTTATACCATTTTGTAAACAAATATTATCTATAAGGAAGCTTTGTCTATCATAATAGCATCGTCTCTTTGTAAAAGATTAATAAGATTACTTTGTTCAAAAATCACTTTATCAGATGTATCATAAGCACGATTAATAAAACTAATCAGACCAACTGAAGTTACTCCTATCATAAATTTTACTGTATATGTCGATTTATAATTTGAATATGTTATTGTTTGATAACAAATATTTTTCTTTTTCTGAATTAGAATTTCTGTGCAATCTAAAAATTACTCTAACATCAGGGAAATCTATAAAGCAAATTGGAATTTTTTTCTGAATTTCTTCTTTAGAAGGAAAATGCACGTATATTAAAACATTACTTAAAACTGTTAACATATGCAAAAATATATGTCGTATTTGTACAATAGTTATGCCTTTGAATAAGACAGATAAAGTATAAAATAAATTCATCTCCAATTTAACAAAAGTTAATATAACTTTACTACAATAATCATACGTTGAGCAAGAATTTGGATATACTTCAAAATTTCAACAATAGTATCTAAATCTGATAAAAAACTTTCAATACCGCACATCATACTCAAATCCTTCTCCGTTCGTATAAAATAACACAATGTTTCTGTTAGACTATCTATTTGAACAGCACTATCACAGAAGTTTTTTTACTTTTCTACAGCCGATTTTGCAACCGTTTTTTAATATTCTGCCACTCCTTTTGAATATCTTTTTTCTAAATTGCTAAATGCATTTTTTATTGTAATTGTTTGTTCTGGTTTAGGAAAATAGTGAAAGCGAACAGTTGAATTATTTAAAACAAAGCTATTGTAAATACGTTTTACTTTTCGTTACTTTCGGCGAAACTCTTAATTCATCATTAATTTTACGAATATAAAATATTAACTGTCTTGCGAGATCGAGCTTCCGATGAAAGAATTTTATTTCCTCAGATATGCAGCTTTTTGTCAATAATGATCCCAAATCAAATTGGTATCGTTTTTTGAAGGACTATTTAAGCAAAATGGCAGAGCCACAATAAGCTTGAAAACGATATACATGAAATACATTTGAAAATTCTCCGTATTACAATAATAAATATCTATTGCGATGCGCAATCCTTTTTTTCAAGATTATCAATGCCGCGTATCCGAATTCGTACAGATTATCTTGTCAGTGTTTTCCTTATTGAGGCCATGTTGGACATTTGTCATGACTTAAGATCCCAATACGCCTCAATTTACGCTGACGATTAGTCTTGCGATACCCGCTTATATGAACGGTTGAAAAAAAAATGTATTTCGCCAAAGAGAGCGCATTATACGACGTGAAGAAGGAATATAACATGTAAAGTTTCAACATTTTATACAATAAATAACAGTTTTTTTCAACATGTACATACATATCGAGCGTCGCATGGTGCGCTTACTGAGCAGATGTTACGACTTGATGAATACGGGCTACAAATTTTTGAAAATTGGAAAGGTTGGTCTGCCGAGTTACGTGGAGATCGTCTTAGGAGACATTGCGGACACGAATTGTCGCTGTTTCTCGAAACGTGGAAGAGTGAGCAATATGAAATATTTACAAGATGTTTTGAAACGAATACAAGAACGATTTCATAAGCGTTGGATCGCTAATGGTCAGAGTTTGTATGCTGAACGATGCTACTCGAATTTTCGTCCATACGCATGATGATGACCGAATCGACGCTATGTTGAATTTGGTCGTTCGAACGATTAGTCCGATTTGTCGATGTCAAGCGATTCTCCAATATCGCGTCCAAGAACGCTATATGCGACAGCGACATCTTCAATGGACATCTGCTCAGCGATTGCGAACTATTAACTTTAGTTTATTGTAATATGTATGAAAAATCAGTATAATAAGATGTGAATAAAAAAAAATTCGTTCGCATCATTTGCGTACGTGCGTGCGTGCGTGCATGCGTGCGTGTATGTTATTGCCCATCCGTCATATCCTTTGCCTCGAGGCACTAGTAAAAAAGAAAAAAACAATTTATTGTGAAAAACTAAATCATAAGAAAAGAGAAAAGAAAAAAGAGGATGCAGTACTTGTATTCTATCGTCACGTTCTTAATTTTTCTAACGTTTGAGCTCTTGTTACCTACGCATTTTGTAGTGTTTAGAATTCTTTAGTTCCATAGACTAAAACATTTTTATTTATGATCAAGTATTTCATTTCTTCTTTAAGTGTTTCCTGCAGTGCAAAAGTAAAATATATCCTAGGCAGCATTGGTATAGCAAAGGAGCTATAGCAAAGCTTTTCGACGTTAGTCATTGCCGAGTTTTATTTGCGTGTGCGACTCCACTGTAACTCAATTTGAGTGGATGCTGTCGATTGAACGTATGTAGAATCTGATTCTACATAAAAAATCTCGGTCTTCGTTCTTCAGGTCTAATAACCCCTCGCAACTCGCGATTTTGCGTAAAAAATAACCACAATAGAGTCGTTGTGCCTTTCGGCTTAACGCCGAACTATTGTGTCTCTTGATATTTATATGAAGAGCAGTGTATTGTTGTATATTACGAGTGATTTTTTAAATTTATAAAAATATTCCGCTATTTAATGGCTTGCAGATTAATTTGTGTGTATGACTAAGAAAAAAAAGACATAGAAAACCATGAGCCTTCGTGTAAAATAATAACATTGATTGAGGAGAAGGAGAATGTCCCCGTTGAAGAGGACGTCCACATGAAAGAGGACATCGTGCTCGGCTAAGAAGAAGACGAGGAGAAGAAGACTCTGCTATCATCATCGATGAAGAAAGGAGGGAGAAGAAAGAGGAAAAGAAAGATGTACATGGACGTCAATCAGCCCGAACATCTCAATAAAGTTTATGCAGATAAATGCATCAAATTCGTGATAAGAGTTCCTTCACTTGCATGACGAGGTGGAATTTCTTCACATTCTTGCAGAGAAGGAGGAGGAGGAGAAAAAAGCGGAGAGAAAGGAGGAAGGGATGGGAAGTTATGGGAGAAGGAGGAAGAGAAGTGGAGAGAAGGGAAGGAGGGCGAAGAGGGGAAGAGGAAGGGGTAGGAGTGGGGAAAGAGGAGAGAGCGGAATGAGAGGAGAAAAGGACGAGGAGGTAAAATTTATTTTATATAATTTATTATATTTAGGCGCTCCTCGCGTCTATACTCCCCGGGAATACTCCCTGCATTCCGCTTTCCCTTGCCTACAAGTATCCCCCGCGCGCCGCGCTCCCAACCTGAATTAGAACCGACCTTACCTTACCACTGATACGTATTTTGCATTTATTAAAGTTCCATAAATAAAATTTCTATTTAATTTGAATGACACGTATCAGGTATATAAAAGATTTGATATCAATAATGGGCATTAAATTATAATCTTTAAAAATTATTACCTCATCCAAATTATATGAACCTTAAACAAAACTCTGTTGTACAAATTTAAAAAATGAAATCCAAATTGTATTATCTTTTCAACCCAAGGATTATCACAGAGAATTAAGGACATAACAGAACAAAAAAAATTTTATGATATAAAGAAGACTTTAGGCAGAAACTTGATGCTACTAAAAATCAAATTAAGAGAATAGGGAAAGCCATTGTGAGTTAAAATAACACTACTTACCCACAAACGCGCGCGCGCATGCACGTACAGTGTTCTTTTATAACCACATAATGTACATGTGCGAGCAAATTATACTGCATTTGTGAATAAAAAAATAAGCATTTCTGTATGAACGAATGAATTATATAATCGTGCGTAAAATTAGATATATGTCAGATTAAGGTTTAGTTTATTTGGCATTCAAATATGTTTGCGCATTAATACAGAGCTATACTTCTGTAATCTTCAGATGAAGCAATATAATTTGTTTTTATTTACATGGAGAGAATGCGACGTGATAATAATCGATTGCGACGAAATTCGTTGTAGCAATAGGTCTGCATATCAAGTGGTATTGGATAAAAGAATATAATATGCTTCTCAAGTTTATGAAAAAATCGATTAAAAAGTTTGCCTTACCTGAAAAATACGACTTACTTACAGTTGGAGTAGTTTTTATCTAAGAAGTGGGCAGTGCACCAGACTGATAACCGCAAGGTCGCTGATTCAAATCTCGAGAGACTTTTTTCTACAATAATTTTTTTTACATTACAGTATGTAATTGATGTAAAGTATAGAATTATTATTAGTAACATGTGTTGTCTATGTTTTATATAAAAATGTTCATTATTACCGATGTTTTAAAAACCCGTGCAATTGTAAAAAGATAGCGTTTATACGCAAGATTGTTTTACTTATTGCTTTACTTGTTTTTATGATAAATATTATTCTACAGTATGTATTGTTGTATGTACTTTCAACACTGATTGTGAATAAATGCTGAATTTATGTACATATGAATTTGTGAAATAAAAAAATAATTTTAAAAAATATATAGACAACACGTGTTACTCACAGTAATTATATTTAATAAAAATAATCTTATAATAATTCAAATAATAAATAAACATAAATAATAAGAAGGGGCTACAAGTCAGAATTTTATGTATTTCAAATTCTTAGAACATATATTTCGACCTTATTATTAGGTAGTCTATCTTCAGTATATATGTTAAAAAAATTAAACGCAAATTTAACAAAATTAATAAATCAGTTAAATACAGTTTATACAATTTATAGTTACCCAAAGTTGGTAGTATTTCTTCAAATCTATTATTTTCGCAACAATGTAATGCTTTTCAATCTGATAATATTATCGGTTATATTCTTCATATAACCGATAATATACATAAAAATCTGGCTTGTAGCTTCTTTTTGTTATTTATGTTTGTAATTATATTTACATCAATTGCACATTGTGATGTAAAAAAAAGTATTATAGAAAAAAAGTTTATCGAGATTCTAATCAGCGATTTTGCGGTTACCAGTCTGGCACGCTCCCGCTACACTACGTGTTTCTTAGGTTAAAATTCTACTCCAACTATAGGTAAGTTACTCTTTTTAGGTAAGGCAAACTTTTTAATTGATTTTCTTACAAACGTCTGAGAAGCGCATTATATCCCTTTATATAGTATCACTTGACATGCAGATTATCGCTATAACGAATTTTGTTGCAATCGATTATTATCACATCGCGTTCTCTCCTTATTAGTCTATTGTAACATTCAGATTAAATTGCTGATTTTCCTAATTTACTTGAGAAGGACTCGATAGAGGTTGAAACGTTTGTACGTTTTTTTTATATTGCTTACAGTAATATTATTTACCTTATCCTGAGTTGGTGCTTAGCCCTATATGGATTGTTTAATTTATTTAATTATTGGAACCATTATTATTTATTAAATTTTAATATACGCATGCTTATACAATGTATTGTGTATGTATTATATTCCCTTTTTTTCTTTTATTAGATTACATTTTGTCATTCGCACATACATGTTACTTAAAAGTTTTTGTATACTAGTGAAATTAAGCATTGCATCTAGGATTACGTTTATTAGATCATGCCTTGGATTTGAGTTGGTGCCCACACATTTAAATAGATTTTTATAACGCAATATTAGTTTTTTTAATTTTAATAAACATCTATATACATATATATTCAAGAACTTTGTGAAAAGCATTTTAAGACTCAAAGATTCATATAATTTTTTAAACTAAATTAGATCAGATATTTACACATCTAATTGTAAGAATATTGTTAAAATTTTATCATTGATCATCCAAAATGCGTTTTTTATTCACCAAGAACAAACTTCAAATATTATGTGGTTTAAAGAACAATGTAAGATAGATAAAAAAATCAATTAACTTATTAAAAAAAAGAATTTATTTATTAATTCATGAATATAATCAATTAAGCACTCGTATAATGTTCAGAATGATAGCACTGTGACATTTCAATTAATAGATGACGCACAGCTTAATTGTGATCTCCACTTCTTAATGAAAGTAGTGATCGGGTAACTGATTTTTAAAAAGACGTGCATATTTCTCCTAACAATTTTGACACTATTAGTTAGACAGAGTACATAAGAGTACATAATAGTTTGTCAGTTTAAGATATTAAGTAAGATATTAATGTTCTACATAATGTCCAATGCTTATTACAATTAGGTGAACAATTTAGATTGCGTTTGACTCAAGATAACAAAGAAAAAATTATAATAGAATTTATAAAATAAATTGAAAACAATGTATCTAATCGTCCGAATAATATAGTTAACTACATTAGAAATCATTCAGTTAATATATTAAATAAATTAAACCATAATAGTTCATCGTTGAATTGTGACGAGATTACATTAATTAAATGGATTAAAACTACAAAATAATTTATTAAAGATCATCCGGATTTATTTTTCACTAAGGCAGATAAGAGGAATATCACTGTTGCTATTGACAGACTTGTATATGATCAAAAAATGGAGAATATGCTTTCAGACGAGAACACTTACATGAAAATAGAGAGAAAGTTCACTAATGATTTGCGCAATATTTATAAGAGGGAAAAACAAAAAATTTATTGATTATTATGAGTTAACCAAAGGTTACTTCTTATTACTGATGGAACTATCTCTAAATGTTATGGCGCGCCTAAAATCCACAAACAGAATGTTCCGTTGAGATTAATTCATATCTTCGATTAATAATCCACTGTATAATCTTTTTTGTTATTTACATTATTAAAAAAAGTATTCCAATAACACATAGTCATATAAAATAGCTTCCAATTGATAGAGAAACTAAAAGGAAGATATTTTGAGTCCGATTATATTTTGACTTCACTGGATGTAATTTCGCTCTTTATCAATGTTCTGATTGAGTTAGCACAAAAAAATATAATCAAAAGATGGAATTACATAGCAAATAATACCTAAATAACACAGAAAGAGTTCATGATTGTTACGAATTTTATTTTAATTCCACATTTTTTATCTTTAACGGATCGTTCTACAAACAGATTTGTGGCACACCAATCACCTTTGTCCCCTATTATAGCGGAAATAATTTTGCACGATTTGAAAGAACAGCCAATAGAGAGGTCATTGCAATTGCCTTTATATTAAAAATATGTAGATTATTATCATGGCACATTATCTTGACAGCTCCACAGTTACAATTAAATTATGAAACTCACAACATATGAAACTCCTTTAATTTTATGCATGAAAGGCTGCGAATAGCTTCACTATTCGAGATTAGCAATGACAACAGACTCAATTTTTTGGATGTCACAGTGATATTACATGAACATTTTATTTTTGACAGGTATTCGAAACCGACATCGGACAAGTATCTCAGTTTTTATTCGAACCATCCTATTTGTACAAAAAAGGAGTAGTGTATGATATGATAGACAAGATTCTTTTACTTTCTCATTCGCAATTTCATAAAAAAAAATTTCAAAGATACCATAAGCATTCTTTTAGATAATAGCTATCCCACTTGCTTTTATTTTTTCCGCAATTAGACAAAGGCTCAAATTCCACTGCTATCCCTTAATATAAAGTTGCTTAATAAAAATAAAAAATATTTTATTATCTCGTTTGTAAAATCCATCTCTGAAAATTTTATGCCTATAGCTGTGAGCATACATCTCAAGACAGCTTTCACATACCTAACACTCTTAAGAAATTTATACACAGAGGTAAGAGTCCGTTTGGATCATTTCTCCAAACAAGGTGTAGTGTATAAAATTGAATGCTTGGATTGTGAGGCTAGTTACGTTGGTCAGACAAAAAGAAGATTACAAACTGGAATAAATGAACATTGATCTGATATTAACAAGAGAATAAGAATTCCATCAGTAATTTCTGAAAATCGTACTAGTTTTAATCATTTTTTAAGTGGGGAGATATCGAAATATTGAATAATGAGCCTTACTATAAAAAAAGAATTATTTCTGAAATGGTCAACATTAAAAAACAAAAGTGAATAGACAGACAGATACCGATCCGCTGCCTGACATATATCTAAATCTTTTATAATCTCTTCCTACATCGATGAATTCTCCTTCTTAGGATCCTTCTTACGTCATTTCTATTACTTGTTAGATGGCAGGATCATTTCAATGTATCGAATGTTCTAGCATTACATCTCAGAGTTCGACAATATTAAGATCCGTTTGATATCTCTATATTATATAATTACTTTCAGTATTCAATTTATATTTTTTTAATTATTTTGAACGTTCGAATAATCAGTAGGTATTTACTATTTATCTTTTATTTATCTTTTATTGTAATTGACATTCAATTCTTTTATATAAAACATAGTCGTATAATGACAAAATTATTTTTTGGTATCTTGAATGACAACTAATAATAACTTATTAGTTAGGTAATATTATATTCATTATAATTTCAAAAAGAATATGAAGGATGCATCTCTTTGTTACATTAATTTTCACTGGACCAATCTATTATAAATTGAGAGAAAGCTCACGGTATTATACGATATAAATTTACGTATATAGATTTCATACGATTGTGACTTCTGAAATAGACTAACAATAAGTTCCAATGAGCTGATTGAATCTAGGCCGTATTATGCCAAAATTATTATTTCCAACATGCGAGTACACATGCGTTTTTTTATATATTGAATATCTTGCGTTATCAATAACATTTAAATTTATTTTTTAACATTGAGAAGGATCCGATAGAGGTCGAAACATCTGTACATTTTTATATTGCTTACAATAATATTGTTTATTCATACTTTATCCTGAGTTGGTTCTTAGCCTTATATTGTATTGTTTAATTTATTTAATTATTGGAACCATTATTATTTATTAAATTTTCCTAATTTAGTCGAGCAGCGCCAAGTTTTTTTAAATAAAGTATTTTTTATTTCATTAACATCTTTTTATTTTGTTCTGTTATGTTCTTAATTTTCTGTGATAACTCTTGGGTTGAAAAGATAATGCAATTTGGATTTCATTTTTTAATTTGTAACGATGTATTATTACCAGTATGTATCTCGCAAGTGATAACCATTCCGTTGAAGGCTCACGGGCCTTAGCCGATCGATATCGTTTCCGCTCGTATTGCTAATCGGTAAAGATTGCAAGACTAGACCAATACGAGCGGGAGCAACAATCCGTATATAAACTCGCAAATTGTTGCTCGTTTCGCGATTCCTGTCTCCGCTCCTAGACAAATCCGACTATCACCGATTCCTAATGAACCATGTCCGTCGCGAGACAAAGTGATGGAAAACACTCCGTCGCTAATCGAGGATTCTCGGCCGACCAATCTTCCTGCATCCATCCGCTGCACCGACGGGATAATTCCAGGGCAGAGGAAACTCTGTCCTGCCGAACGTACTCGGCTGCCGACCAGCTGCAGCTCTCGCCCTGATTGCACCGACGGATTTATTTCTAAGGCCAGTGTGCACTCTGTCCCGCTGAGCTTTCTCGGTCGCTGGCCAACCGCCGCCGTTTCCTAGCGCCGCACCGGACATAGAAAAGGGATCGAGCGTGCTCGATCACTGTTGAGTCTTTCTCGGCCGTACAAGCCATCGTTGCATCTATGGTAATCGGCAATAGCCCGGGGTGGAGTCTTCTCCGCTGAAAACTCCCAGTCGCCGATTACTGAAACGCATTTAACTTCGAGCTCTAGCGCCCATACGTAAAAGATCTGATCCGGAATACCGCGCCGTGCTTGACGTGTATCCGCGTCCGCGTCAACCAATCAGTCATACTGTCGCACACAACTGATTACCGAGTATACATGCCGCATACTAGCATTGCGCCGCGCCAGAAAAAGCCATCTGTGAAATCCGGCACGCGAGACCGCGTTCGCCGAAAGGCAAATATACATACTGCACGCAGGCAAATATATTATACATACTGCACATCACTGCAGAGATGGTTTGGAATCAGTAAATATTGCGGAAGTGACGAACCGTGGGAATCTTATCTCTGCTATAACACACACACACACACACAACACTCGCGCGCACGCGGGATCAGATACCTGTCACGTCGTTAATTCTGGGTAATGTCAAGACAGGATACATGCATTGTACATTTACACGAAATTAAGGAGAGTTAAAATTTGAAATTCATATCTTAATTTCTTTTTGATAAAGTTTCCTATACAATAATTTGTTTCTAAGTTATATTAAATTTACAAGACTAAAAATTATCCACGTGCGAATATCATTTCGCGATCATTCTTCGCAGAGATATGTAAAATTTGAATTTAGCCTTTTTAACGCTAATTTTAAATGGTTTCAATTTTGTTGAGAAGCAGGTAAATATCAAGATAAAATAACTTCGTCAAAAATCATCGTATCGAGATTTTTAAAAAACATTTTAAAGCTTGAAATCTTTACTATTCAGATCAGTTTAAGTTTTAAAAAATTTTATTGATATTTTAAGGAACAAATATAAATAAACATGCATAAATTTTCAAAATTTTTTATGAAATTTGCAAAAGTTTCACTGCGCCAATTAAAAATTGCACACAAATAGGATTCACAGCTTTCGAAGGAGTGAATCTCAAGGGTCGTTTTTGGTAGTTATACCATCTCAAGTAATTATATTTTTAATTCTTTTTTAAAACTTAGTAAATATATAAAAATTATCATAAAGAAAAAGGGACAATCAGGACCAATCTTGGCTCACTTCAAATTTCGTTCAAATACATGAAAATCTATTCCTCAATTATAAGGTGAATTGTTTATAGGAAGACGTCCGTCACTATAAAATGCGTGATATCAATATAAATTTACTTTTTTAAAAAAGATAAAAAAAAGGCACTTAGAATATACATACTTCTCGAATAAAACTTGTAACGATATGCCCTAATCGCATATCGTTCGATAGTGCCAGTCGGACCGCTACACAATCGATAAGAGCACGATATGGCCGAAATACCGCATATAACTCGTGGGTGACAGTCGCTCCGTCGAGGAAATTTCATGAATACGTCCGAATTCAGCCGAACGACGTTTCTCCCGCTCGTATTGTTATTCGTATTGTTACTCGGCAGGAATTGCCGAATGATTCCGGAACAATACGAGTGGGAACAACTCGGATATAAAAGCCGCGATTTTTATCGCCCGCGCTCTTTCCCTCGATTTTCCGCTCCACTCCTTTTCCAGTTCCGAATATTTCGACCGATAGTGCGAGTGGTAGAGAGTGCTCTGTCAAATATTCTCGATAGCCACCGACCGGCTTATCCTAAATCGCTGCATCGACGAGAGCAGCTCTGAAGCAGGTGTACGCTGCCTCGCCAAGCGTTCTCGGCCCCTCCAATCAGCACGTACCAGTGCAAATGCACCGACGGTAATTTCCGTGACGGAGTGTACTCTGCCATGCCGAGTGTTCTCGACCACTGGCTAGCCTGCCGCCTTACTCCGCACACCGAGAAGATTCTAGGAATAGAGAGTATTTTGTCTCCGTCAAGCTTTCTCGACCATTGGCTATCCAAAACTACCGGCCTCGATAGCAGAAAAGGGGTAGAGTTTTCTCTGCCTCCGCTGAGTGTTCTCGGCCGTTGAGTGCTCAAACGCATTCTCAGTTTTCCCCAATGCATCGAGGGAATCATCTATACCATGACGTGTATCAAACACGAACGCGACCGCGATTCGCTGGCACATACCGCGAGAACCAATCCGGTGCGCTGCGTCGCACAACTAATTCGCGCTCCGCAACTCGCACTTATATCACGATTAAAAAACTATCTGCGACGATATCGAGATCACGTTACACACATACACACACACACACACACATTCATACACATACAAATTTATATTCTGCGTCTCAGCGTTTTTTTGGCTGGATATTCGGGATCCGCAATATATAACGTTCTCAAGAAAGATTGTCTTGTATTTCTATTTAAATCAAATACATTTATTTTATATCAGCATTAAATCTCTGTATATCGTTTATTGCATCTCACTTCCTGAATAAACCTAACCTAATCTTTTTTGCGCTCTGAAACCGAAATATCTAACGAGCTAGGTGCACAAAAAAAGTCAGGATGTCATAATTTAAGTATCCAACTCAAGTAATTGTAGCTTTAATTTTTCCAGGATATTGAATCCTTATTGAAGGTCTTCTTATTCCAACCCAGTAATGGCAATTTTACTTCTCTGTGTCAAAAGTTATTATTCCTCGAAAAAAATCAAATTTTGTGATAATGTTTTGAACAATGTTTTGAAGGAGAATTAAATAACTACTATTTTGTGGGTGAAAGAGAATATGTTTTTGAATAAATTGTGATATAAAAAAAATCTTTTATACAAGAAGAAATAAAGTCATTTGAATCGGAATAGAAGACGCTTCAATAGGAATGTATATATATATATATATATATATATATATATATATATATATATATATATATATATATAT
>Ga0157364_1004536_pt1 | contig 13884 bp, 6 predicted proteins | sample AttsexASBM2_FD_111476 | JGI IMG/M metagenome (GOLD analysis project Ga0157364, IMG submission 111476) | Fungus gardens microbial communities from leaf cutter ant in Ribeirão Preto, State of São Paulo, Brazil - Atta sexdens ASBM2 | ecosystem: Host-associated > Fungi > Mycelium > Unclassified ... | reverse complement strand
TCGAGTCTATAAGATTATAAAATTTTGAAAATACTGATAAATAATAATAAATAGAATGGAATCATCTCTTCGTAATTCACTAAATTAAATTTGAATTCTAAATACAGCATATTTAATTTTCTAGAACTGACGTCAAGATCTCTAACAGATACTAACACTAAGTAAGACCCATTTAATTCATGTTAATTAAAAGGCACTAATTAATCCTTCGTGTGCATCTGGGTCTTTTTGATATAAGCGAAATTTCACTCTCAAATTTCTCTGAAATAAAGGAGAGCAAAGTCCAACTTCTCCTCCTAAAATATATCTTGTTAAAAATAATTGTATTTGATGCAATAGAGATATTGAAAAGTAACTCTGAACTTTTCTACATTTTTTGAAAGTCTAAGAAAAAAAAACAATAAAAAAACTTAAACGAAAAGAGTAGAATATGATTGTAGAGAGAGAAATAATTTCAACGAACCAAAATGATGTAACTCAACATATAAAAAAGAATAAATATATGTTAATAAGAATAATCTAAATTTGCAGATGTAACATAAAAAATAATTGTTTGATATTTCTTAAAAAAAATAAATAAAAAGATTCATAATTGAATGGATCCAATCTTCTCTGGAGAGTTAAGCTTTTAGAGAAATTACTGCACCACATAACTTTATCATAGATAATTTAAAAAACTTATGTATGTGAAACGTAGTTAAAACTTGTAAGCATCGAAAGATAGTTTACGTGTTAAATTAATTCGAAATAAATCGTACTAGAAATGAGAAGACTTAAAGTGTTGTACAATTGCTATTACGGTCAGCAATTACGGAATTAAAAGATCAATTTAGTAAGTAGACCTACGGAGAAATTTCTGGAGCGAGATTCTAAAGTAAATATCGCACTTACCAACAGTACGTTGGTTCTCCCTTGAGACTTCCTTAGAAAGGGATGAGACGGAGACTCTAGGACGATATTAATACGGGCTATGTACGTGACGCATGCCCCAATTCTCTAAAAGTCCATTAGAGGAATCACGAGAAGGGCCAAGGGAGCTATCGTTCGGCCGAAATGTAGATGAACGGAATTACGACTATCGCAAAAGCGTGAATTTTACAAAATCCAACTAGAGCGCAAATTAAGAAATTAATTAATTAAATGAAAGGCGAACAAAGAACAATTCCAACGTTATGACGGTGGCATAAGCGGAAATAGCAAATAAAGTCGATAAAATTCAATGCAGATTAATAGGAAGCAGAGAAAAGCCGTTAAAATGAAATTCTTTTCATTCTCTAAAATTTTCAAAAAGAATTAAATTAATAAAGATTAAATTATGTCAGAAATTGATAGTATTCTAACATTTAACATTAATCACGAATCGAGACTTACTACTACTTCCTAAATTTAGCCACTCAGTTACGGGAGAAACCCGATTACGCTCTCTCTCCAGTTGCCTCGAATCTCCGACCATAATCTTCAATTACCTTCCCACACCGGGAGTGATCTGCACGTTATACTCAGAAAAAGAGTTTTCCCAACGATTAAGGATCTTCCTATCTCTGTGCCATCGAGAAGCACTACTGCTGGACCACTTCGGTCTTCCGCGCACGTTTCACGATGAGTTTTGAAATCCCACAGTAGTTGAGTTAAGACGGGAGGGCAGCAAAGGAGGGTACAACATGCCATGCTAGTAGGAGGTCCCAGAGGACGCAGTGTTCCATGTTGCCCCCCCGGATTTGGACTCGGAATGACTTCCAGTCAGATAGGCTGGAAAACGAACAGCGGGACGTAGGTGGTCTAATCGCGTTTGCACGGCCAATCCCACCCGGATTTTGCTTTTCGTCCGGCAACGTTGGCAATCACGCGTTATTCATTTAATTTTTAACCACGTGCCGTCCATCGCTGCGTGCCACTCTTGAAATTACATCGGGCATATCCTGCAGATGGCAGCTCTACACTTGTTAGATATCAAAGGAGCCGTGCTCAATTTAACCCAAGCCTTTGAGTTAAGTTTTGATATTTTTTACTTCCACTTGTATGTCAAAATGTAAATTAATTCTTTCCTGTGTTAATTTCAAAGTAAACAATGTCTATATTAATGTATGCACTTAATAAATAATAAACTAATTTCGAATACAATTTAATACAGTTTCTTGAATAATTAATTTGTTTAACTTCACTGTTTTAATTAAATTTACGACATATTGAATCGGAGGAGTAACAAGACAACTTATAGAAATGATTAAAAATAACTCGAATTAGATATAATTTGATATTATAAATTTAATCGCGTAAATTCGGTTACTCGTATTACATTGAATCTTTATTGTACACATTGAAGCTTTATATAAAATATTTAAATGCAGTAGAATTTAACACAACAAAGTTGATTATATTAATAATCAACTTTGTTCTGCTAAATAACGCGACAATGTTATTATTGAATATTTAAAATATTTATATGCTTTTACATTCAATTTTGATAATTTAAGCTTTAAATGATTAAATTCACTATTAGCATAGGTATGATGTGACGCTTTGAGAAGGATAAATGAATCGTCATAGCAAGTGAGTGTCGCATAATCAGACATAAACAAATAACTTTTTATCGATAGTGCAAATAATTGTGTTCTCGACTTATTTGTCAGCTTTTTTTAAATAGATTTTAATTTAAAGAACTGTTAGAAAAACAATTTTATCCAAATTTAAAAAAAAATTGATTATTTGTGCACGGAAAGAACAGTTTTGCTAAAGTTAAATAAAAATCCAAAATTTAATAAAAATCTGGAAATAATTTTGTTGAATGTATTAAAATAATTAGAAATGCTCAAACATGATAATAAACATTACAAAAATGCTAACATTCTAACATTCTGAATGCATTACATAATTATTTTGAAGATTCAATAAAATTATTTTCAGATCTGTAGTATTAGATAAATGTTTAAATATTTCAGCAAGACTGTTCTTTTCTGTTTCTGAGAAAGATTAACTTATAACTTTTATTGAATAATTTTATTAGTTTTGTGAAAAACGATAACGTGTTTCTCGTTTTAAAAAAGAAGAAACAGTATGTGAAACAGGGAATTATAATGCGGTTTACATTAAGCCATCGTGACATTATGAAGACTCGATACTTTCGCAAATAAGATCTATTCATCGAAACGTAAATTCCTGCGTAAAAAGTTCCGTGGAAGGAAAGATGCGTTATCGAAAGATAGATTCTCAGAAAGAAGAGTTGCCTTCCGCTCGGCCGGAATAACGAGATATCTAATCGAGATATCATTCGCACCATACGCTCGAACGATCTTCGACTTCCGTAGGACCGAGGGGTAAACGAGGAGCGAAATCCGTGGCGCGTAAATTTCCAACCCTCGTTCCTCTTCGGAGTCCTCCGAGGAGGAGAAGAAACGGCAGAGATGTTCTCGAGAAACTGTGTTCAAGAATGCACTTTCGAGCGTGAATTTCTTCGACTCTGGCGACATGCAAGGTATCGAAGGAAAGACAGAAGACTAAGGGAATGAGAAAGAAGGAAAAAAGGAGGAATGTCACAGATGTGGAAGAAAAGAAAGCATTCTGGAACGTAGAAATAAAAAAGTGAAAAGAGACTTTCCCCTCTTCCTCCTCGGTTGAATCGACTATGAGAGATTGTCTTCCGGTGGACGAAACGAAAAATATGGCGCGTTGAGTATGCACTGGTTTTGGTTGAATGGGCTCACACGGCTCACTATCTTATGCGCGATGAATGATAAAAATTGACTACCAAGAAAACTTGAATTTTTTCCCTAACATTCCGTACATAGTGCATAATCGACTAAAATTGATCAAAACGTGAGTTTTTTATAGTCGCTCACGCTTACTTAACGCTTACTGTGCGAAATAATCACATCTAATTCTGGCATAAGAAAATCTTGTGGAAATATTTATTAATTTTGAAAAATTGCAATCGCAGAGTCACAGTGAAGCAAAGTATATATAGTTAAATAGTATAAATATATACTATTTAACTGTCATCTCACGCTGTCTTTCTTCATTCTGCCGCGGAATCTTAGGGTTTCAGGCTCGGATTGGTGGACCGCCGGAATTCGTCTGATGCATAGTCGATCCCGTGGCGGTTACGAAACGGATGCTGAAGAGCAGGATGCTAGTGGTAGTACAGCCCCACCGGGAATTATCCGCTGCACTGTCGGTCGGTTATTGCGGGCGAGAAGCTTCTCGAGAGGATAGCACGCGCGGTTTGCGAATCTCCGGGAGTGGAAGAGCGGAAAGTCAAATTTGCTCATGATAATACCACGAATTTCTTATAGAAAGGTGAAAACTGTTTGCGTCCCATTTTATCCGCTGCTGTCCTGCCGACGCGTTCAGAATCTTTTCGTGAGAAAGAACTTTAGAAGTCGCTGAAAGGCGAGAAATTTATCCTTTGACATTATAAAATCGTTATATCATAATGGCAGATCATATCCTGAATAAGTTCACATATATATTTTTGACAAATACTTATGTATATCTAAGAAGAGAAAATCTACACGGAAAAAATGATTTTGCTAAAGTATCTAAAAATTAAAGTTGACACAGATTTGAAAATAATTTTGTTGGATCATTTAAATAATTATGATGAACTTATTATTAATTATATAGAAAGTTCAAGTATGGCAAATAACTTAAGCATCCAATATTAATTATTTTGATAATCCAACATAATTATTTTCAAATCAGTCTCTAAATTTTTAGATCAACAAATTCTTTCCGTGCATGCTAAATAAATTACAATCTTAGTCAAAAAGAGTATCACCTATATTTTTTTCATTTATCTGTTACCTCCTATTTGCTATTAATTATCAGAATTATACATAAATTTTTAAAGAATTCTTGAAAGAAAGAATATAATTCACAGTAAATGCTATAAATATCATTTTTTGAGTTAAAAATGTTAAATAATGGTTAATAATTAATACTTTGGCCAGGGCTGTATTATTGTTATATTAAACAACCTGCGATACATTTGAAGTATAGAATTTTTTTAAACGAAGTAGAGATAACTATAATTGTAGCTTTCTCTGTATCCGATTCACAATTTCGCAGACAGCATTGTTATTATTGATAGATTGAAATAACCGAAGCTGATAAAACCAATGCTCGGAATTTTGATGAGTAAAGCAAGGAGTTGCGACTCAAGTTAAATGAGAATCGGAAACTTCGCTTCTCTATCGCCGCCAAATTAGTGCCGCTCTAACAGACTTCGCTTCAGTCTAAAGAAAAGATCGCTATGGGCTTCCAAGGCATGGGTAAACACGAAGCTTCGACAGCACTCTGAAGACGATTATCGAATGCAGAACAATGACCCGTCTTCGAGTTGCTCCTGACTGGGCTGAAAATGGTGGAGCAAACACTTTATTCCACTGAACAATGCATGGGTCTCGTAGTTGCTTTTAGCAGTTCTCCAATTTCAAATTTAACGTCGTTAAAGTGATTAGAAGTTGGCAAGTATACAATGTCGCGCGCTAACACGCGACATTCTCAATTTTTACAAGGAAAAATATTTGCGATGAATTATTTCACATAAACGATTAAGACTAAGTTAAACAATTGCTGAATAAGAAATTTACGTTTACAAAATAGATAAAACGAGCAACTACGTTTGAATCAATATAATTAAACTATTGTCTTTATGAGTATACGTTTATGTTTTCTAGGATATTAATAAGATAAATAATATAGAACCTGTACATTTCTGTCGGACAGCATTATTCGTTGTCCAAAAATTAACAGTTAATCTCACGGAGAAATAGATCGTGTTAAACGTACCTAAGGTGCTTTTGGCAATTAACTATTAAAATAGCATTTAGAAGGAAGAAAAACAGAGTCAAGGGAGTTTCTGCGATCGTTATCTTCTTATGGAGTGTATCACTCTTCTGGGAAGATAAAACACTTCTCGCGAGCAGAACGAATGCAGTTCGAATTCGTACAACAGTCTGCCGACGGTATAAATATCGAAAATGGTAGAGCGCTCTGTGAATCGTGATAAACGACCCGAAATTTCTCCGAATCTCTCTCTCTCTCTCTCTCTCTCTCTCTCTCTCCCTCTCCTTCTCTTCCAGAATCCGGCGAGGCCTCCTCCGCTCTACTAAAGCGTGAAGCTACACGATCGACCATGACAGAAAAGTTCGTGTGAGGGTTCTAGCACAGCACACACAAGCACACGCACACATGTGCACCAGCAAGTGACTACGAAAATTCGATGCCCAAGGGAGCGGCTGAGTTAAAGGTATCAAGAGTACCATAAATCCGTTTAAATTGCAACGACGACCCTCGATCCGTAGATCCGCTGCCGCGGCTCGTGAGCAATTATCCATCAGTTCGCCTTCTCTTGCGCGCTTCACCTGTTCTCCTTAACCCACCATGCACCTTGGCACTCTTTCTTACGAAAAGTTCCAGCCAGTAATATAAAAATATTAATGCGTTAAGCGTTGTACTGATCTCGATAGAAAAATGTAATTGTATTTGCCAACAATATAATGTGTACATATATTGTTGATTAATACACGGAAATAATGATTTTACTGAAATATCTAAAAATTTAGCTACAGATAAAGATCTGAAAATAATTTGTTGGACTAAATCATTATGTAGGATACTCAAAGTGTACTGAAAAACATTTCTGATTGAAAATGAACGAATCAAAATTTTCTGGTTAAATGTATTAGAATTATAATTGAGATAATCGGAAATCTGTTATGAATTAATATGATATTCTGGTAAAATTTACCAGAATTTTCATTTTTACCAGAATAATTATATCAATCGGAATTCTAGCTATCTCAACTAGAATTCTAACAGATTTAATTAGAAAATTCTGATTCGTTCATTTTCTACCAAAATTACTATTTAATCCAACCAGACTATTTTTCTCAGTGTAGTCACTAAAAACTTTCACAGTATTATTCATGCTTGAGATTCTTACGTCATTATTTTTATAGTGCGACCAAATTTATATCAGAATTTATTCAGATTAGTAAATTTTTAGATACTTCAACAAAATAGTTATTTAATTTAATTCCTGTACTAATTAACAAATGTGATAATTGTTGGTAATGTAAATTTCAAATTTCCAACTTTCTGCAAATGAACGGTTCGTTATAAGAAATTTGTAGAAAAAAATAAGTGCTTTGCCTCGGCCGATAAATAATAAAATAGAAATAATAGCTGGGTAATGATTTTATGATTATCGCGGCGCCGAATAACCTTCAGTCTATTCTTTTTCTATTCCTCACATTTTTATGATTGCAGAAGCACTATTTACTCGAGATTCGACCGGTCTATTGTCTCTGATCATAGCTATGCTACGAACGCGAAAGTTAGCGCGCGAGATCCATGTGAAAGAACAATAAAATAAATGTCGTAGCGTAGCAATAAAACGGTCACACGGAAGCACATAATGACGCGACATTTGTCTCGTCGTCACAGAGAGAAATGAAAGCGCGATAATAAAATTTGCATACTCGATAACGTTCTTGAAAGTCTCGAAGTAGTCTCAAGAACTTTCCAGCTGCAAACTGTAATTAGCCGTCAGTGGTCGCTAATTAACAGCAATTTTAAAGAATTTTCGCAACTGTAACAAACCGAATATGTACAACGTGCCTATGCAAACTTTTTTTTTGCAAATGTTACACATTTGTTTAACATACGTAAATATGATGTAATATTTAGAATAATATTTTATTAAATTGCATGGTGTATATGACGGATATGAATTAAACTTACCACCGGAAACGGTGCTGTGGGGAACGGACGAAAATTCGAAAGGTCTGGAATTCTTACCTGCAACGGAAGAAACAAACAATTATGTCTAGATAATGATAACGTTTTAAACCATATAAAAGTATTATTGTTCGCTAAATTGTTCTGAAGTCTTAAAGTTGAAAGTTATGTCCAATAAATCGTCTCAATAATCGTGAAAGATGCGGGCTTGAAAGGGCAAATAGATAAAGTCGTAATGAACGTTGGCGCACAACGCCAACTTAGGTCTGGCCGTCACTGTCTGTTGCAATAGTTGACAGGAAGTGTGAGAATTTTTTTTCGTTCTACTCTTCCGTGACTTCCATTATCCTTCTGGTCGGTTCTGCGACCGCGAGTTGTAAGAAATTTATCGAGAGCTGCGATGATTACGAGTTTAATTCTTCGTAGAAAGATCGTAAAATACTTTCGGCCTGATAAATAAATTAATATGTAAAATTCGACGAGCGAACATTATTTAACGTATTACAAGCTTGTTTATGCCTTTCTCAAGCTAAGGCCGCGTGCTTGCGATCGTTCCAAGAGATACACGCGTGGCTCGCGACCGTACAATTAACGCGCGCAATTAACGTGAGATCAAAGCGTGTCGCTTGCGGCTGAAAAAAGATTGCAGAAGAGTACGCGTCGCAAGCCACTTAATTGAAAGGAAGGATAGAAGGCAGGAAGGAAGGAAGGAAGGAATGAAGGCAAGGGCGAGCAAAAGAAGAATGAGAAGGAGGCGCTCCTCCAGCCACCAACTGCAACCTGTTGAATTCGGAGATACGGAGAGATGGGGAATCACGGGCACCGTCCATTTGGTAACTTCGAATTACTATGAAATTGTTTTACTACTTCACACGCGTCGTCTTTGCACAGTGTTTGTCGCTGGTGGCGTCCGAAATCTAATTATATCACTTGAATCGAGAAACTATCATTAATCATTAGAACCCAAATACAGATTTTTACATAACGTTGCATAACACATAAAGTATAAGAAAATCAATCGATCAGATTCCTTTATATTATCATTGATTTTCTTATATCTTATGCCTTATGTACTATGCAAAAGTCTGTACTGCAGCTTTTAATACTTACACGTAATATATGAGTTATTCGTGTCCTGAGCATTTATTTTCTTTGAAATACTAGAAGCTCCTGGCTAAATAACGATCCGTTTCTTTTTCTTAACCTTTTTTTAAGTTCTTTTTTCTTTAAATAAGTTACTTAAAAATACGCAAATTGGTAAATGAGATATTCAGAGAGAGAATATAAACAAAAATTTAATTTTATAGCTACATTTTTTATTAAGTGTATTATGTTCTAAAGTTAAATTTATTTTTACATTAGTTGTACTCTTATGAGAGCAAAGTAAAAACGAACTTTAAACTTCTGGATATCTGAGCAATTTTATTTCTCAGAACAAGGTTTTAAAGAAAACTATATCTGGATGTGCTATGGCTATCCCATCTACTTACTTAATATACAACTTTATAATACTTTTTAAAGATGTTAAAGTTCTCAAGATCAAGTGATGTGTAAGAATCACTTGATAATTTTTATATTTATAAGATTGAAAATTAACGAATGACCCCTGTATAATAAAAGATCGAAAAATCATGTACATTAAAGATTAATTTTTGTGCAAATTACTATCGTTACGAAATAGTTTATAGAAATCTTTATGAAATTATATTAATAATATAATTCATATCTTTTGTAGAAAAGATAGAAATAAAATAACTGCATGATAATTTTGAAATCAATTGAATTCAATACGTCAATCGTTTCCTGACAGATTCGAAGAGACAAAACTTTTTTGCCAATTTAAACAATTTTTCCGAACGTTTCATAAAAATACGCATGACAGTGCAAGGAGATAACCCAGATTTTTACGTGATGTGAGTTTTTATAATAAACGTACATAAATCGCGATTCATGATTTATCGGAATGTATCGGTTCACTGAAACACCAAAAGTGCTGCTGTAATTTATTTCTGTCGCATAAATCAATCATTTGTATCGATGATTCAAAAACATCGCCATTTTTTTATGGTCTCACGCCTCGTGTATTTTTCGTGTTTCTAAATTGCATGATTTACCTGTAGGGAAAATATACAAATAAATCTATATCAGTCATAGAATCGCTCGCCGGAAGAACGCCTGAAAGCCAAGCGTTATAAAACAAGGTCAGCAAGTTTCTTCTATCAAGTTATTTCGCCATATTTCTTACATTAAAGAAACGAATGGAGGACCAGAAATACTAGTCGAGGACGCACTTTTCTCTTGCTGATAGTAAAAACTATACCTCAATTAAATGCGTTATCAACTATCTCATATCGCCAAGGAAACTTTCCGAGATATTAATTGCCGAGATATTAATTCCATTTTCTGTCTCTTTTCTTATTTATTTTTCTTTTATTTATCTTTCTATTTAGTTTTTATCATTTATATATTTAACTTTTAACTAGTTTATTTCACTTTTAATTTCATTTTACATTAGTTTTTAGATTTAGGTTTAAATTCTTAGACAGCATTATATATACCTACCTATAGATGTACACACATATATATATATATATTAGTATTATTAATTGTGCGTATTGTTAAAATAATATTCCGTTTTCATTTTACGATATTTCCTATCTTACTTTTCAGTAAAATCTTTTACTCAAGGAATCACGTCATAAAAAATCCAAATAAACACACTTATCTGTCGAACTAAGATCTCCAAGATTTAGACAATTAATCTAAAAAAGCTTTCCGTCTAAAAACGGAAACGACTGCATCCGTCGATTGAGGAGATAGAGATAGCTCGAATATACACGAAAGGCTTAATGCGACGACGAATGCGATGACAAGGATAAAACGTGTGGATTTCAAAAGAAGGAAAAAGATTGGCTAAAAGACGAAGAAAGTGCAATGACTAAGTGCACGTGGTCGCGCATCGCGTAAGTGCATAAAGTGAGAATGTGCGGCGGGAACAAACCACTCTTTACATGCATTCCGCGGCTTCAAGGTCAAGGCACACCTAAGTATCCATCGTCTGAAGTTTTGACTTCTAAGGAGTGCGACGGAAGCGTGGAAACTTCTGCGCGAGTCCGCATAATTGTGTTTGCAACGTAATTTTGCTTCGATAAAATTATCGCGAAGAAATTGGAACAAAAATGTAAAACTAATAAGATTTAAATGTAAATCTTATTAGCAATTTCTTATAGAAATTAATGATCGAGCGCGTAGAAACTTATACATAACCACTAAAATGCTTTATTCGTCGCGAATCCGACATTAAACTGTAATTAGGTACTCTGAGGAAGTATGTTTGGAACCACAATTGAACTGATACGGCATATCTGAGCGACAAGATTGACGTAATGTACATTATGCACAATATAGCCCGCATGTCGGTCGACACTCTTGTTTCACCTCAATGTTCGCTTCCGGCTGGATGCGATAGGGATTATTGTACAACTGTTTCATGGTTGTTGACTATGACGCGGTTCTATTTTTTTTACAATAAAAAATGTGTGTATATATGTAGCGGTCGCACGCAAAAATAGAAGAAAGTGAATCGGATGGATCAATGTTTTTCGAGCTGCGTAAAAATTGCACGCTATAACTGTAACTCTGCTAAAACCTGTATACATTGGAGATTAAGGATTGGAAATTAGAATTTAAATAATTAGAACAAAATAAATTTTTTCAGTTATACATTGAAAAAAATATCTAGTTAAAAATAGATGAACCAAAAAGTTGATATCATTATATATCAATGAGAATTCCAGTTATCACTAGAACTCTAGAAGATTTAACAAAAAAAATTCTAATTCTCGTTCAAAAAATTTTGATTTTTAATTAGAATTTTTAATCCAACCAGACATTTTTCTCAGTGTATAAACTGTGCGCCGATTACTAAAACAATCATAAACTGAAGCTGAAATAATATTATAAATAAAATTAATTATACATTTTATAATGATGCTATTATCTAAAAGAAAACAATCTTTTAGAATAAAATAAATTAAAATTAAAACTGATTGACCTAATTCTCTTTTCAATTCACAAATATTAATCTGCAATGCATAGTAGTTTAGATATTAGCTGAAGACTGAATGCAAGATTGCATGGTACAAGATTGCGATAGCACGTGCAATGAATCGATATGCATAGAAATAGATACTACGTCAATTCATGCAAATCCTTGAATATGTATTATCATTTTTTTTAGACATTTCTGAGAAGCATTTTTAAGTATTATTGAAATGGTATGAATAAAATAGGAATGCAATAACAATACTAAATAAGATTATTAAGATATTATGTGATGTATATCACAAGTGTCAATAACATTGATGTCGTACAATTGTGTATGCAATGGAAATTTGTGGGAAAGAAGAGGAAAAAGCTGAATGTGAGAATATATAAAAGTCCAAAAAATACAGAAAAGAGTGGAGTTTATACGAAACGGAAACACTAAGATAAAAACAGCCCAACAAATTTGCATACGCGTAAGCTTTTTACTTCGTCGTCGAGTTGTAGATTTTCCGCGCATAGAAACAATTTTATAGCGTGAGCAGAAAAAGATTCACGAAGACGACTTCTTCTTCCTTTTGGCCGGATTTGAACTGCTTGAATTATTGTCGAAGTAAGATCTCAATAAAAAAATGTGAAAGAGATTTAAAGAAGATATCGGACAATCAATTCTAACTCTGGTTAACAGAAACAGACATGAGAGAGAATAAAAGTTTTGGAGAGAGGAGGATATATGCATTATATGCACATCTATGTATATGAAAACAGGTTTTAAATAAAAAGTTAAGTCTACAAAAATATTTCTCTAAAAAATGCGCAAAAGATTTCTACACGATCAAATCTCTATAAAATCATATTTTTCAGCAAACAAAAAGTTGTTACAAATACAATTTTTAATCACAATATAAATTAATTCTCGTTAAACAAATTTTTTTAATACTAAAATGTATCAATTATTCAACAATCGTTAAAACAAAATATTTTATTATATTGTGAATACATTCTACCTTTTTTAAATCACCATTTTATTCCTAAATATAAATCAAAGAAACTAATAAATCATATTTTATTATGATTATTCTAAAATTCTATAATATATTATCTCATATCAAATTGTATTCTTCTTCACCGATTTTTGAGAATATGAATTTTCGCGATTTGCAAATCCTTAGATTTTAAATTCCTGAAAATTCTTTCGAAATTGATTCAAGAATATTTGCAGGCACCCCTGTATTTTAAAACGTAATATTTTATGTTTCTTATGTTCTAGTTCATCTAAGCTCCTCTTGACATACATTACAAAGCACTTCAGTATTTCAGAAATATAGTAGAAAGTTACAGCGGAAGTCCGTAGGAAGATAAAAAAGTATATGAGCGGCAATGTGAAGAGAAATAATTCTAAATCAAAGAGAGCAAGAGTTATTCGTGTCAAAGTAGTAATCTGATCTCTTACACCTTTTATATATAATACATCTCTTTTAGTGTTTTGGAATTGCGACTCTCAGACGTTCTTGCTGAAAGTGCACTCCGAGCTAAGGATAGCATAAGTAATCTTTTTCTGATTTTCCGAGAAAACGACGCGACAGTCGGTTGTGCAGATCGAAAGCGGTGGCATGAAGGAAATTCTCCTTGACTCGCACGATATATGCCATAAAAGACTTATGGCTCTTATGCTCCGAATTTTACTTTCAAAGCGAGTCTCTATAAACTGCAGTCGAAATATGGTTTGCGCAAAGTATCATTACAAGCGAAAGGAAGACGATAATAATAATTTTTCACATCAAAGGGATTCAAAAAGTATGATGAAAAAATAATTGCTAAATTTTACGTTTATAATTCAGGACGTTTACCAAAATCTTCTAAAAGTTTTCCTGAAAATTCTCGAATTTATTCCAAATATTTTTGTACAAAATTCCAAATAAAATTAGAGAATTTTTTAATGCAATTTTGTAATAAATTGAAATGCAAGCAAAGTGAACAAACTATATATTGAAAATTAGCAGACAGGGTTTATGAAATGATATATATATATATATATATATATATATATATATATATATATAGAGAGAGAGAGAGAGAGAGAGAGAGAGAGGAAAGGAT
>Ga0157364_1004535_pt1 | contig 13884 bp, 6 predicted proteins | sample AttsexASBM2_FD_111476 | JGI IMG/M metagenome (GOLD analysis project Ga0157364, IMG submission 111476) | Fungus gardens microbial communities from leaf cutter ant in Ribeirão Preto, State of São Paulo, Brazil - Atta sexdens ASBM2 | ecosystem: Host-associated > Fungi > Mycelium > Unclassified ... | reverse complement strand
TATATGTGTATATATATATATATATATATATATATATATATATATATATATATATATATAAGTACATACTTACATGCGTATAAATATGCTTTAAATATTTGTAAAGAAAAATAAACCTTCATTTGTTCTTTGATTTCTTTATTGCATATTTGATAATAACAAATATTTTTCTACATAACTTTGCAAAGTTGTTGTGACAAAACAAAAGTTGCAAATTTGTACCTTGGATATATCAAGGTTAATAAATTACGTTGCGTAAATTTTTACATAAAATGGTTTTACAACGTAATATATTTCTTTCTTTTAATACCTTCTCAGAGTATTTACAAATAAGAAAGTAATAATATTTCTAAATGTAATAATATATCTATGCTTGTTAATAGCATAAATATACTTCATTCGTTGCGACATTCAACCCAACATTAATGCGACTCTGACATTTATGCAAAAAACTAATTATACATGTAACATGTAGATATATAACAATTATTTCAATTTATTTTTCACTTTAACTATAAAAATTTTTAAATATTACTTAAAAATTTTATATAGATAATAAAACATAACATAAAGATATATATTAAATATAAGAAATTCAATAAATTCAAAAAGAAGTTTATAGTAACAAAACAATAATAAAGTTCCATTTTCTTTCGTTATATTCTTTCTAGTTGATTTTATTCTTATTATTCACAGTTTCATTCAGTATTGATAAACTAAATATAATCATATTAAGTAGAACTTTTTAGAAACAGAATTAGGAATTAAAAACGTAGTTTAGACAAATCACTTCTTTGATAATAACACATGCTTTGCCGAGAAAATAGTAATGATAGTAAAGTAATGATTGCAATACTGTTATACGAAATATCGATACATCGATACATTGCTATTTCAAATTTAATTTCAAATTTAATTCGAAATAAAATACATAAATAAATATATTTAAAATAAAATAAATGGAATAAGCAAATATTTCTAAATATTATTTTATAATGTGATATTTCTACATAACATTAAGAGTTCCGACAAATTATAAACATTTAAAAGGATTTCATTGTTGTCTTTAATAGTTTATAAAAAAACAACTAGTTCGTATACAGGAAACATTGTTAGACATCTTAAATATAAAATGGTTTAAATAACTAATGTAATTATTTATTTACATGTTTATTTATATTAAAAAAAAGATAAATGCAAAAAAAGATAACATGCAAATGTGCAAAAAATTATTCAAATATTAGTTTAAAAAGAGATACACAACATATAATGTATGAAACAATTAATTTAATGAAAAATTAAAAATATTCTAAGATCACGTTTTCTTTCTACGAAAAAAAACCATGATTTTTTTACATACGATATTTTTTTAACAAAAATTGAATATGGAATGTTTTATATTTAATACTAGACATATAAAATATGAACTATCACACACAGTATTTCATACTTTTGACTTCTCCATAGTGTTACCCAGAAAAAAATGTTATATATATGGACATATTTTACATATAATTATATATAATTGTATATATAATATGTTCATTTTTATATAATTATATGTAATTTTATATAATTATATACACATATAATTATATGTATATGAAACATTTTTCCTGGATACTTAAAAAGTATTTAAAAAAAAAGCTCGAAGTATACGTACTCTTCTTGAAAATAACTGTTGTATTTACAATTATTTTTTTTAAGAGACATGATCTCGCGCCAAGTGTATGTGTATAATGCGATATTGTACAATTACGAGTATAAGATTAGGATCTCAATAATGGATGAATCGATCAAGTTCTGATTCGACAATTCAAATGTCAAATTTTGTACTTTACCACTTGCACTTGTAATATATTTGTAATAACTAATAGTTATATTTATGGAGAATTGTTTCACTGAATAATGGCTCAAAGTGCGTGGTAGTCGAAACATATATGAAAGTTGCTATTAAGTTGAAAAATATTATCTTACGTTCTATAGATACTACCGTACTATTTATTCTCATTATAGTATTGTTTCTTGATTGTTATAATTTTTAATTTTCGAGAGTTTTAAGTTATTTTTTTATATGCTTATAATATAAAATATTTTAATATATCACTCACTGGATGAAAGATCTTGTTGAATTAATTGGAATTGTAATAGATTTAATATTCTCAGTTGAATCTACTGGAATTCTAATCAGACATATTATAGTTAAATCTCTAGCAAACATTTCAAATCTAGATAAACAGAAATTACTAGAATACTACTGGAATAATATAAATTCATTTAGTTTGTTCTTCTTATTGATGCAACCAGAACATTTTTCTCAGCAAATATACTGCATATAATACAACGCGCAAAATATGACATTCAAAATGTCAAATCGGCTAATAGCTCGAAGCAGTAAAAATTATAGAGAAAGTTATAGATGCAAAAGAAAGAAAAGAATAATATGAAAATATAAAAAAAGCAACATATTTTGAATGACGATATATCTTATTGTTAATGTATAAATATTTTGTACTTTGTATCACGATATCTTCGCTTGTAAGATAAGAAATAAAAACTTTTTTTATATATTTGAAACCAAAGCCATTGATTAAGCCTACTCAAAGCTTGATTAGTTCAACCTTTATTCGATAATTTCGGATACTTGCAACTTACTTAGATGTCGATCGTATCTTTGTCGACCTTTCTGGCCTCTCGTATTTTCATCTCGCACAAATACGCGCGATTGGTTATGAGCATAATAAAAATACGATGTCCCGATACTTATGGAAGTGAAAAATTACAAGTGCGAATGATATTATAATTAAATTAATTTACAATAACATATTTATAATATGATTATATCATATAATCTTGTTGTGACGTTAAGAAGAAAAATGATTTTAAATATCGGCTGTGTTTCATAATGAATGTTACAAAATGAATGTTATTCCAGAAACATAGCTCAAAACAATAGTATATATATATATATATATATATATATATATATATATTGGTTTAAAGATAAAGACATGGATACATATGATGAAGATACATAAAGATGTATCGTAAGAGAATTTGTAGTAAAGTATGCAGCAAATGCAGTATTATACATATAATTGAAATAACAATGTTTAGTACACACATATATATATATATATATATAAAATATATATATATATATATATATATATATATATTTTATAATTAATGTCTAATAATTAAGTCGCAAATTTTAAAAATATTATAAAGATTTCATGTTTTATTATAAATGTATATTAAGAATTTTATTATCTATTATAAATAATTTGTAGAACAACATACGTACATATTTAAAAAATATTATTCAATGTATCATCGAACATCTCTTTGTATTCAGTATCGTATACAATAGTTATTGCAAGTTTTACATAATTTGACTGAATTTAACATCCAAATTATACTTATCGAATAATATCACATAAAGACTAACGTATTTTTATCACGCTGGAAACTATCAAATTAAATGAGATTTTACTTTTATCATTTTCACTTTAAATTTTGAAATACACTACTTCTTGGCTGGTTCATGTATAAATATACGTGTTGGTAGTGTCTCGTATTACACTTGACGCAAGACTCGACCGTGTCTTTTGAATATTATTCTCAATACACAGAATTAATCAATTGTAAAAGGAAAAAAATGTCAATGTACTTAAATAGAATGCAATCATTCATTAAAATACAGTATAGTCATAAATTAATTTTTTGTTACTATGAATATAAAAATACTAAAATAAGATCATCTAAAAATATTTTACATAATACGTTATATTTTATGTCACAATATGTAAAAATAAATTGCAAAATATTTTATGAAGTAATCCATAAATTCTCAACATTTTTACACATGAGCAATAATAAATAGTTAGATTTAATTTACGTAAAAAAGTCATTCTTTAATTCCACTTATAAAACATAATTAAAAATCTCCTTAATTTTTCTGCTTGCAAAATAATCGAATCTAATATATAATATTCTCCTCCAAATTAACATTTACTCATTGCATAATTTCGCTTTTAAATTTTGCAAACGATTACATTAATCATTTCATACAAATTATTATGTAGAAAATAAATCAAATAATTGGAATTGTAACTTTGTTTTGTTAAAAATGAAAGAAATAAGGAAATAATGAATAACAAGATATGTAATAAGATATATTTTTCTAGTGATTTGATTTTTTCTAAAATGCAACAGTATACTAGAAAAAAATATTAAGTTAATTCTCTTAATAATTTTTTAAATCGAATACTTTTTACATAATTTTATTTTTATGAATATTTTGTAAATATTAAAGTAAAGTAGCAAGAGTGATATAAGATAAAAAATAATTAATAATGTATAAAATAGTTTACTCCGATAGTTTGAAAAAAAATGTGGATTATCTCGTAGCTTTACTATTTAATAATTTATTTATTAATAATCTTAATAATTTTAAGATCAATTTTAATAAACTATATATTAGTTGATAGAATTAGATAGAGTTGCTAATAACATAGCAGTCATCATCATAATTATATAGTAATATGTAATTGTAGTTACAAATATCAAAAAGTTTTTCTCTCAGTGTACATACAGCGAGTTATGAGAATGATTAGTTAAAATGTCGATATTTATGTTATAAAAATAAAGACAAACACTTCAAATAACTTATATATAGTCTTAAAACTTTTTTTATACTTTTAAAAGATTTATATTAATTAAAATATATGTATATTTATATTTTATATATTGTATATATCCAAAGTACAAAAAAAAAATTTAAGGCTAGACTGCATATGTATATGTTGGATTAAATTAATTAATTTCACATTTCTTTTGAATGATTAAATGCGACATGTTGAATTAAAATAAATTAAATGTGGTTTCATATATTTTTTACAACATTTATTCTTATGACATGCAATTTAATATTTTTTATATAAAATCCCAAATCGCGTATTATATAAAATAAAATAAATATCGAAATAGCAATATTGTTATTTCAATTCAGTATTGCAATCACTGTAATATAATTGCTATAATAAAAACAATCTTCGATTTTGCGAGAGAAATACAAAAAGTCACAAGAATAAAATTGAAATTAATAGTTATTTATACAATTTTCCTGGTGAATTTGGTGACTTTTGCGAAGACATCATCGTTGTTACCCACTACAAATGATTCACGTCGTCCCTTTTGGCCGTTTGCAAAAGCGACTGGTGTCGCACTCAGTTCCTCTTAATAGGAACGGAGATCGTAACGTGGAAAAGCGAATAGTACTCCGCCACCCCGTGGCTGTTTGACTTAATTTTACGAGGGGTCGCTCGGAACGACAAGGGCAGCATCGGAAGGGTGGAATGCGCAGTAGCGACAGCGGTGGCGGTTTAGCAGATAAAAATTATTCGTTTAAAGTCAAGAGGTACGCTATAGAGTACAGTTAAGTTTCCCAGAGGAGTAAATTCTTCTCGCGCGTTTCTACGCAATAATAACTATAATTGAGTAAATAGTCGCGTCAGACACTAAAATTTCGAGAAACTAAAGTGCAGACTTCTATACTATACATAATTTTAAACTTCTCCTCTGAAGAGCTTTGACTTTGTTTAATCGCAGTAAGAGATGCAACGCTGCAAAATTTAATGAATATGATGTAGCAGATTTAAACTATTAAACTATGTCGCGATATCTTTTTTGCTATATAGTTTACAATTTGATTGATTTTGAAGTGAAAGACATGTGTTGCGAAAAACATGTTTACCTAAAAATATCGTTATGATATCTTCCATTATAATACCATTATAATATCATCAAGATACATGATATACAATATTATCCAAGGAAAGTGTTCAATTATAAAAATATTGATCGTAAATAATTGCATCGGATGTCGCAAGCCCTAACATTTCTTTTTATATACACCGAAAACACGAATGTAAGGAACATATACCAGATTTACGTCTCGCGAATTAAAAGAAAAGAGAAGTTAGAGTAAACACTAAAATGAGAAACCGAGAATGCTACTTTTTACTAAAGATCTTATTTTCTCGACGAAGAAGTATATATGTATATATGATGTGTACATACATACGTGTGTTCTATGCAAACAAAAAACACCTGATATTTATGGTCCAACTGATCGGCTACTCCATTCGCAGATCGGATCTCACTAAATCACCAGTCGGTATACGCCTAGGAAGGAACTAGCCGCTTCTCCCCACAGTCCATGGATGGCCATAAGGTTTCGATGTTGCAATGATGCGAATGACGAAGGATGAAAGAGAAATCGATGAAAAGAAGTTAAAGTTCTATTCGGCTTACCCTTGGTACACCTTCTGAACAATGTCATATCTGAAAATATATCTACAAAATAAAGATCCATATATACATTGCGTAATATAGTATAATTGACACTTTTCAAAATGCACAATATAAAACTTGTACTATTTAGGAGAATAAAAATATTCTCATATAAATACAAGTTGCAGAATAATTAATGTTAGTACTTTCGTCAAAATTACTTTCGTCATTGTTATTATGTAATTATATTCTGTTTTTATTTAAAAAAGAACAAAATTTCAAATAATACAGTAATATTTCATGTAGTACCTTAAGTAACATTTTATTTGTATAAAAATGTATATGACATACTGTTCATTTTTAAGTGTTTGAAAATTTTAAATGAAGCGCGATCATACGCAATTATCTTTTTTTAATATTCTAACATCAACTGAATTTAGTTGTAAATAAAATATATTAAAAGATATTAACTTTACCACTTATTTCGGAAAATTTCAGTAAAAATGTCAATAAAAATATTTGTTATTATTAAAATTCAATTTTATTTGTTACTTAGTATTAAATGTTTATTCTTATAAATGATGTTTATTGCCTAAAAAGCACAGCATATTATATTTATAAAAATTATTTTTTTCAAAAAAAATATTTTAATTTTTTAAGTATTATATTGGGTTAGGGGAAAAATCTTTTTACAAGTTAGTAAAAAGACCTTTCCCTATCAATATCTTCGTAAAAAAAATTAAAATTTAAGATTAAAATTAAAAAGAGTTTTTTTTTTAAAAAAAGGTTTGAAGTTTTTACTTCCGAATGATTATTATATTTTTGAATTTAGGTGAGTTTGAAATTTTTACGTATAGAAAACTACGAGTTGAAAAAAATGAAAAACTTTTTTTCACTTTGTAAGTCTGTATCTAAAAAAAATTTAAGCAAATTTTCGACTATCTATTGTGAAAGCTTGAAGCTTTCCCTACAAAATCATTTTTTAAAATTGTTCCTACGATTTTTTGTTCTTGAATTACTCGCGGATTAAATATAGAAAAAGAAACATTCTGTCTTTATTGCTCATAACTCCGTCATCAAAATTATCATATCGCAATTAAAAATACAGATTCTTAAAAGTAAAACGTTGCTCTAGCAAGTAATATAATAGCCAATTTTTTAAAAATAGAATATATGGGTTGCTAGAAAAGCTCTTTTTACTGTTTGTAAAGGGACTTTTTCCCTAATCAAATATTTTGAACTAAAATAAAATAGATAGATTTAAAAATAAGAAAAAATTGTTGTAAAATAAAATACATTATTATTAAACCATCATTGAGTATTCAAAACTGGGTCAAGGTAACTATTTTCTCGTAATCTCCTTATTCTCTTGTGACTCTGCAGATTTCATTTACTCATTCATTTGATGAACATTAAAATTTGTCGATAAATATATGTGTTATGTATGAATGGGTATGTATATATGTATGTACATGTTACACGTCTCTATGTAAGTACATCCTATGTGCCGCGTCATCAACCATCGCAAACTTACATCGTCATCAGAAGTGAAAGATGCTGGCATCGCCAAATCTTTCCTTTCTCTGCCTTCTATACGTAGTGAGAGTAAACGTGACGTCACCGACTTAAAGCTGCCGAACGGAAGGAATGCTATCGATTGATTCGTACTTTACGAACAGAGATTAGAAATCAGTAGTAGAAACCATAAGTTCATTTTTCTATGATATTATGCTTAGTGTACAAAAACAGAACATCTTTATATAATTAATTAGCAACAATATATAATATAATCACTGTGAATAGCATAAATATTTACACCCTGCAGTAATAAAAGTTTATACATAATCAAGTACAAATATATATAATTATACCATCCGGGAAAAAATAGTCATACGTGATCAATGTGATCATGTATGACCTGACACGATCATATACGGTCATACATGATCATATATGATCATACATGACTACATATCATATTCTGTTGCTTGATTGTTACGATCGTACGGAAACCAATAGTCGTAAAATAGTCGTATAAACGTATAATAACTTGCATACATTCATGTACTGTTCTATAACAAATCTATAGCAATGTACATAACTATATACGAATATGCACTCAATCATTCATGATCATATACTAGCATTCGAAATTGTACATTATGTAATGCATGATTTATATGCCCATGTATAATTATGTGCAATCATGGATCATTTTTTTCCCGGGTAGGTGTTTAGAATAAAGCGTTACAAATTTTTATCTCGAAAACAAAACATTTTAGAGAAAAATATTTTATACGAAAGTTTTATGAGGAGGACTTCGAAGAGGACATGAGATGATTTGATTTTGGGCGTTGTCAGGGTCAAAGCAAGATTATATAAAATGTTTTAAATAAGACTTCACATTTTTTATCCATATATGTTTTCTTTGTTTCATATAATCTCCGTTCACATATAACAGTTATGGGAAAAGTTCGCATAGTGGACAGTGTTAACATTGCCCGAGTTGTCTGCTGTACAATGTCAACGTTGCCCATTTACTTTGTTCATAACATGTACACTCATCGGCAAAAAAAATTAATTATTAAATTTTAGCACAAATTTTTAATATTTTCATGGATGCAAATTGATAGTATAAATTATTTAAGTATTTTAGATTTAGTATTTTAGAAGAAACTCGAAAAGCGCACATTTCAGCCAGTCTTAATTGCAATATTATAAATAAAAATTTCTAACGGTATTATCTTAAATTTTAAATTATTTATGTATTTCGTCATTACATAAAGCACGAAGTATTATATTCTTTCTATAATATTACTCTTCAACTTCGTTATTGGAATAAATAGTTCAGAAGATTGGTCAACATTGGAAATCGTATTTACAGTATTATGAAGAATTTATTTTAGATCGCATATGAAAAACACAATCAATACTAGAAATTATATTTAATTCTTATGTTTTGATAAAATATATCATAATAAAATAAATCTTACATAAAGCGAGAACGTTCATTTTTTAGTAAGATTCAATTTATAAATTATTTAAAATTAATTTTTTCTTTACAGTTTAATTTGCATTCATGGTTTTTTATTTATTTTAAATTTATTTTAAATGAAGTTAAGGATTTATTACAAAAATAATTAAGAGTTTAAAAATATTTTAAGTCATTTATAAAGTGCATAAAAGGTTAATCTAAAATAATCTGAGAAATTTAAAGTTCACTCGCACAGTATGTGATCAGAGAAATGCAGCGATGCTGCATTTTCTCGTAAGTAAGATTTATACAGAATAGAATAAAATAGAAAATGCAAACTGTCATTTCCATTTTAAATACATATGTATTTAAAAACTATTTCAAATATTATCTAGCCCTGATTATTATACATATTATATGCATAATTATACATATAATTGTACATATTGAAAATTGATCGAAGCTATAATTAATCCAGTTTTATTGCTAAGCATTGCATTCCAGAATACATATGATGATATGATTATAACTAAAAGAATACTTACTTGAAAAAAATTCATTGTTTTTTCATACCGTCACCATCCAAGCCAAATCCATATCTAAGCTTTAGTTCGATTCCTATTGAAAGTCTCTAGCACTCAGGTTCATCTGAAACGTTGTTTCAAAAATGGACAAAAACGTGTCTTTTTTACACATTCCCAGCAAACCAAACCATGTAACATTGACGTATGTGTAATATTACACAAATGTCGTGAATGTTACCTGCAACATTATTAGTATCAACATTATTAATATCATTTATGTAACATTCTGGTATGGCTCTATGTCTGCAGCAACTTTGGAATGTATCATTTATGTATCAATTTTTTGTATATCAGACATTTTTCACTAATATATTACTGTATATACATAGCACAAAAAATCAAAATATATAACAAAGATGTATCAAGTCTGTCCCAAAAGTATCCGCGTATCTGTGTATATTGTAACGAATTGAAATATAACGAATAAAAATAATGAATCAATGCGTTATAAATTCGAAAGTTTCCCTTAGTTCATTATCATAAAAAGTTGCAATGTCAAATCGTTATTATAAAAGATAATGATAAAAGGCATTTTCAGTTCGACAACAGTTATAGTCATATGATTACGATTAAATTTATGTTACTACTTATGTATATTAGTATTTAATTTACTTCAATTTAATTTATTGTATATCTTTATATTTACAAAGAATATATAAATGTATTTATATGTTATCCGATATTTTTATCATCTTGTTTTGTTGCTATATAGATAAAAATATAATCTTATTGTAGAAAGAAAACAATAAAAAGAAGAAAAAGGAAAGAAATGTAAATTGTTTGAAATTTTCAGTTTCGGATTTTATAACTCATATATATTTTGTCAAATAGTCTATCGATCTATAGAACAAAATGATAGGCAAGATAGTTAATGCCATGGTGAGCTGTATCGAAAGTGTCGAAACAGGTGGATTGACGAGGGGAAGAACTGAGAAACCTCGAGAATAAACCGGAAGTGAGATGAGCTTTATTGTCAAGTCACGCTGACATCGTGGCTTATCTCTATCTTCTACAATAATCCTTCTGCTTCAGAAGTTCCCTCCTTTACTCCTGTATATGACCACTCCATATTCACTTGGTTGCAAATACATATTTATAAATGGAAAAATGAGAGAAATCTTTTACAAAAACAAGTACAATCCTAAACTGAAAAGCTGAAGTATATTTTTATACATATTAAATTGCATAACTAGGAACGTTACCTTAAAAAACTAACATGTTATAACCGTTATAGTTACGAATAGTCGAATTTATTTGAAAATTCTGATAAGAAACAAATTGTATGAAACATTTGTAACAAAATTCATTATGTCAAATATCAGTCAAATAAAACGCGAATTCAATTTATCAACTTCCAAAATCTTTTTTTTGAAAATGAAACCTTATTCGAAGAAAAATTTATTCTATCATTTTGATTTAGTTAAATTCTATAATTATTCCTTCTTGTACTACGTATTTTCACTTGCACTGTATATATAATAGAAGAAATAAAATTTTTGAAAATACTTTCATTCTTTAAGTTAAATTATATGTTCGAAATTACATAATATGTAAAATAATTACATAATATATAAAAATAAAGTATTTTGGAAAACTTTATAATTAGATTATTTTATATCTGGATTTAATTAAGCAAAAGCTATTATAACAAGAGCTGTTAAACGAATCTGGTGAAACGGACAGTCAATCTGTCAACTTGACATGCGACGTCTGTTCAGGGATTCTGTGAGGGTCGAAAACGAGCCATTGTCAAACGACCCTTGTGGACAAGTCTATTAAATTCTCATTAGAACTTTATCCTCTTCCATGCCTGACAATCATTGAACGCAGCTTTCGCATGACAAAATCTGTTTCGATATCACTAGTGTCACGTACATAAAAATAATTCTTCCAATTATTTTCTTATCTTCATATCTGTTCTTTACTCGTCATATAGAAAGATTATATACTATATTCAATTAGAAATATGTCTATCTGATATTTTTAAAATACTATTTATTTCCATAATATTAGTAGAAATTTTAATTTTGATATTTGAATCACAGAGAGTTTAATTGCTGTTTATCTGCAACTTAATAATATCTATACACACTATACGCTATCTTTGAATTCATCTAACAAGATTTAATTTCTAATGTCTTGAATATTCACTATTTGTAGGCAATATTTTTAACAATGGCAATAATTTCAAAGAATGATAGAATGATTCTAAATTTAAAAAATAATTTTTTATATCGCACTTTGTCTATGCTTTGTCTATTGGGAAATTGAACTTATAAATATTAAGAGAATGCTGAAGCGACGCTAATTACCTACTACAAATTATAAAATGCAATTAGAATCTTCGGATTGGTTTTATCAATTAGTTGCAAAATTTTTTTTACAGAATTAAATCATGCATGAAAGCCCGGGTATTGATTTCATATGAAAATCAAAGAAATTTCAATAGTATAAGGGAGCCAATCTCCGATAATCTTGACCTTGATATATATTCCAGGTCATAACCCTGAATAACCTCCGATTTTAGTTATCGCTTATTATTCGTTAGAAAATTATTAATAAAATAAATTTATGAAATAATATCATATTTCTGCGGCATATATTATAATATCAACCATCATCGTATAGATGAGGATCATTTGTGTCCGTATTCAATTTTGAATATCCACTTTCAGAAAATGACGCCCACTGTTAGGTGAGCACCTTATTCCACAAGGGTGAAGTTTTTTTTAAAAGCAGAACGGCACTCTCAAACTTTACTCTTTACTTGTTTTAAAAATATCCATGATTTAAAAAATCGCTTGGACACAAATGATCCTCATCTTACTCCTCCATTTACACAATGAGACTTAAAAATCACCTCACTTCCCCATCCTGCTTAGAAGCGTATGACTTTCCACTATTTGATTTCAATACACAATATTTATCAAAGACACAATTTTTAAACATAGATGCGCGCGTGCGTGCGCGTGCGTGCGCGTGCGTGCATGTAAGCGCGCGCGTGTCACTGGACATGCATTAATTAAGTTAATTAGGTCGATATCTTAATAGATCGACCTAATTTAGTCTTATACGTTAAAAGATTTTGTTCTGAATTATAATCTCAAAATGAAATTTCCATTCATGCTTTTTGCAAAAATTGTGCAAAATTGACCTATACATTGGCCATCGTCTGGTGCCTTAAAAAATTTAATTTTTTCTTTAAAATTTTATTATAAGATAAAGGCCATTACACATACAAAATTTTTAGTCGTAATCGTAAGGTCTGAAGTAAATTGACTAATCACAAAATTGCAATCTCACATTTCATACGCTCAATCGTGATTGGCCAATTTGTTTACAGCTTTACGATTACGATTAAAATTTTTGTATGTGTAATGGCCTTAAAATACAATATATTGTAACACAAATTATTCAAAAACAACTTCACTGAAGTCAATTTCTTTATTCTTCATTTAAAGATCGTTTTTGAAATATCAATGTGAACAGATTAATTAAACAGAAATGATAATGTAAAAAAAATATAACTAAATTTTCTTTTTAATATGTATAGACTGACAATCCAGAAAAAATATATAATATCTCCAGAATCCTCTGTATGAATTTGTAAAGAACGATTTTGGCAATCCCGGCTTTTGTTCTTTCTCTTGCTTCCTATCAAGCTGCGGGTTTCGAGACTAGGAAAGAGGTGAACGTATTGTTTACCGACGTTCCATCCCGATGGTTTCATCGCCGAACAGCGGTGTCAGCAGAAATGGCGTTGCAAATAAAGTGAGGGAAGCGGGAAAGATAGGTTCGTTCATAAAATCGCGTACTGCTTGCTCATGTTTCCAAGTAGCAAAGCTAGTTGACGTTTGCGCAGTTTAAAGATTTATTCGCTGTTATGATAGCAATTTCGATTTAATTAATGTATAATTTTGTAATGTATGATTTATGCCCATGTACAATGCATGAATCATTTTTTCCTGAATGATAATACAGTTATAATTTTATGTACTAATTTCATATATATATATATATATATATATA
>Ga0157364_1004534_pt1 | contig 13887 bp, 7 predicted proteins | sample AttsexASBM2_FD_111476 | JGI IMG/M metagenome (GOLD analysis project Ga0157364, IMG submission 111476) | Fungus gardens microbial communities from leaf cutter ant in Ribeirão Preto, State of São Paulo, Brazil - Atta sexdens ASBM2 | ecosystem: Host-associated > Fungi > Mycelium > Unclassified ... | reverse complement strand
ACACACACACACACACACACACACACACACACACACACACACACACACACACACACACACACACACACACACACACACACACACACACACACACACACACACACACACACACACACACAAACAGATACAAACATAGAATAAAAAAAGAATACAATTGAAATAAATATCTAAATTTATATTTTAATAACGATTATTGACACTGCATGTGATATATAATTTAAAAATCAATTACAATTGTGTAATTTTACCATTGAAATAATATATATATATATTTAATATTTATTTAAATGTATATATTTAAACATTGTTAAATTGCTTATTTTTTTTATTTCACGCAAAATCTATTACATAAAAGTTGTTTCGTGAATTGATCGCTACAATTTTTGAGATGCTTCCGATTAGATAACAGGATATTTCTAACAAAAGTTCGTTAATCTTTATAATAAAGAATTGATTATGTAAGAAAAATTTCACAAATATTCATTTTTTTAATAAAAAGTTGAAGTTAAATTGTTTTTTTTTTTAAACGGAACTATATGTTTTTTTTTATATTCTTATACTACATGAAAAGAATTCATCAATAGAGTGTTAATTATTCGATCTCAAGATAATTCAATTAATACAATTCAATTAATTCAATACTTACAACATAATCTATGAATCGTTCTGACGGAATTTTATTAATGCGATATACATTGATACATCCTTACACAATATATAATTACATTAATGTCCCGCGCACACATATATTTACATAAATTTTTATAGAACTGTAGCGTTTTAATTAGATGTTTAAGTTTAATTGTAAGAACTCTACATTATTTCTTCATGTAATCTATTAGTTTGTAGCCTTTAATTTTGTGAGTATGTATTGCAGAGCTTTTGTGTCAAGCGAATATTGTCATGACTTAACAATTCTAAACGCTATTTTAAACTAAGAAATGATAAAAAAGATTACAATTTTAAAGTTTTTTGTTTTTCTCGATATTAATTCTAAGTTGTCTAAGATACATACTAATGCATATACTTCAATTGTGGAGAAGGATTCTCAAATCTGTGTAAAAAAATATATGCGATATTTTCTATAAAAATTATTGCGATCAATCAGTAAAATAGACGATTTCTCTTTAAAGTAATAAGAAAACAAAAATAAATAATGACTATACACTGTAACAAAAATAAAATAATGACTGTAAGGATCATACAATAGGTATATATACATTTATTTAAAAATAATATTTGTGAATTGAGTCATTGATATATACAGGGTATCTCATTTTAAAAGATCCACTCAAATATCTCAGAAATACTGCGTTAAATCGAAAAATGTTATGCAAGAATATGCAATGAAAAATTGAGGGTTCTATTTAAAAAATTCAAAGTGACCTTGCCTTGACAACGCCTCTGTATATATAAAGAAAAAACATTGAAACACAAATAAAGTAACGATCGATTCAAGTAAAATGCTGCATTCATATTTAACAGGCAATGTAATAGAAATTTTTTTGGTAATATATAGCGGAAAAGATTTCATAACAATATGTTATATTAATTAAATTTAACAATTTGAAATTACTCAAATTATGCGAAATTCGAGTGAAATATACATACATCTTTGCAGTAATAAAAAATACTTTTTAGTAATGCAAGATGTAAAGTTTATCATTGATCCATATCAAAATATTGGATCATATTTGATATTTGTTACTGAAATTCTTTGTTAAAGATCTCATCATAATTAATAAAATACTTATCGTAATAATGCGGATTAGAATGCAATAATTACTAATGTAATAATGCAATTAGAATAGTGCAGAAAGAAATAAATTGACAATAATTTATTAATATATAACTGAAAAATACTAACACTAATGCATTTGAAAATACTGTTATTATCTGCTTTAATTTTTGTTTAAATATGTTAATAATATTTGAAGTCAATGACACCAATACATTCATAACTGCTGCTTGTTAGTACAGTTCAAGACCTTGATATGTAATGCGATATATTTGAAACGTAAAAGAGATAAAACATTCGAACATTCCAAAGTCATCATGAATAGATATACAATCATATATAGGCATATGCTCTAATTTTGTTAATTTAAATGAGAAGAATTAATAAATTTAGTGGGTATCTACATATTATCATATATTTTATTTTATTTATTTAGTCAGGAAACGTTTTTAAAAGTTTGATCAATTTTATATTATTTACAATTTTAAAAATTAATAATATTGAAAAACAAATATAATAAATATAAATGTGAAGGCTATAGGAGTTAACACTGGTTGTAAGCATACGTAATAATTTTAATAATAAATTAATACAAAAAATTGGATCATTTCAATCTTAATAATATAACACTTCCAAACATCGATCGTGATATAGGCAATGTCAATGTTGTTTTAGATGATATTTTGAGATCAAAATATAAATGTTTCTATTAATAATTAGAGACAAATATTTTATTAATTTGTCATCGGTTTCTATTCTAAAGAGCATTCAATGTTTTTTGTAATTAGATGAAAAATTTTCTCTTCCGATCAACAAAGGAGAAAAAGTAATATTAGAATTCATTAAAAATATTGAATTTCAAGAAATTACAGAATTTAGTACATAATACGGTTTAGAAACTGATGTGTATCAATTATCAATGGTATTTTTTTCTTTCAAACACAGAATTTTGTATATCTGGAGACACTAGTAGTATTTCGGCGCTAAGTTATATTGTAATAATATACTTAAAACATAAATAAGAAGGAGCATATAGCCACATACGCAAAATGTTTTTTGCAAAAGTCATATATTTCAAATTAAAAGATAAACGTTTATAACATACGCATAAACATTTCGATGGTCAAGTTTTGACCATCATCAGTACAAATAAAAGAATGCGAGAAGTTAAATGATAAAGATGCCAATTGAGATGTCGAAGTGAAACTCAAATCCGAAAATTATTTTGTTTCCTCGATCTTTTTGACTTATGAGATTAAATCTTATTTTTTGATCGCTGTATGTTAAATACGGGATTGCCAGATTCTGACAAAATAAATTAATATAAGTTATTATCTTTAATTTAATTTATTAAGTGAATTAATTCTAAAACTTACCCGTATTTTCACAACGATCAGTCATACTGTTACAATGCGGTGTTATTTGATGTGAATATTCACGACGGAAGAATTATTTGGTACGAATATTATGTAAGAAAGTGTAATTACAGTGACATTGTCAGCATTGAGATAGTATTTATATATATTGAAGGAAAAGGAGAGAGAAAATGCTAGGAGAGAATGATATATCAATGAAGGAGAAACTATTTTTTAATTATAGACATAAACATATCAAGAAAGTAATATGTCACTTTGCTTATTTAATCTTAAATCTTGTTTCTTTGCGTGTATTCATCTCTGATTCTATTCTTTTATAATATGATATTTCTAAGATTTTGGTCTTAGTTAGACCATCTTCAATATAAATCGAAAGCAGTATTTAAGACAATCTTTTTTTCATTCCACCAAATCTGATTCTATGATATTTTATTTCAATGCAGAATCTGGAAATTGTGCGTCGAGTATCTTGCTAATTTGTTTCATAAAAAAGATACCACTGTTAACATCTCCTAAAACATTTACTTTCTCTATTTGCCAACAATTTATATTCTAATGAGCGTTTTTCGTAATTAAGATTTTCGTATTTAAGGTTCGATGTCTACATAACTGTAACTAAGACATTATTAATTTGTAAATTGCGAAAATAGCATTTTGAGGAAAAAAATTTTATATATATATACTGAAGATGATCTAATTAGATGATCTAATAAGACCGAAACGTTTATATTTTATGTAGAATTGTGTTGTAAATTATAATTTAATAAATCATATTATTCGCTTCTAATATCTTGCATAGTGGTGTAAAATATTGTTTTGATAAACCAAATTTTCTGAAATGATACACAAAAAATGTTCACTAGCTTCCGAATTATCTGAAGATACAATAGTATCTATATGTTTTGAATTTTTACCCACTTAATTTGTTTATTGGTTTATCAATTTTATCGTTATTTTTCTTTATAGAAAAAACTGCTAGTGCTATAGCAATGCATAGTTGTGAAACTACTGACTCAATAGTGTCATTACTATTACGCAATAATGTCATTGCTGAACCAGTAATGTTATTAGTGTTTAACACTGTTGCAATACTCCTGTTACTGCTAGTATCAGGGGTGGGCAAAATACTCAAAAAATTATATTTAAATACAAAATACAAACTAGGGCTAATAAACTCATTTTTCAGTTTCGAATTTTTACAGACGAAATTAAGGGACTTATCGAAAACATGAATTCTACACCAGTTACTACAATAGAATCTCTCTCTAAATTTGGCCCATGGGACGATAAGAGTGGAATGCCAAAATTATATAGTTCCTTTCTACAACACGAATCTACCAAGCTGCGTTCCGTTTCACGTATGGTGCGCATGATGTATCATTTATCCTTGTTTTGAACATTAAATAACAAGGATGAATAACAAGGATAAATAACGTAGCACGCGCATCTTGCGTGAAACGGAACGCAGCCTGGTAGACTCGTGCGTAGAAAGGGTACTATATAATTTTACGCAGCCCTAATCACCGCGTACTTGTACGAACGCAGTTGCGCATGCTAACCTGCCAAAGTACACTACAATGTACATAACCTTAGCAAAACAAGTTATATGTACATATGTATCACATATTATGTATCATAAAAGAATACATTACACAAATAGTTATACATAATCTGCTTATGGAATTACGTTGCATACATTGTAAGAACCTAGTACAATTAGGTGCAGATGCGCGCGCAACATATGTCCAATCTACTATAGCATGGAAGGGGCCTGACATTAGTGTTTATAAAAGTATGTGTGAGAAATGCAAAGATTACAGAAATCAAATTTAGAGACTCTACTGTACATATACATTGACTGTTTAATAATATTTTAATAATAAGGGGAAAGTGATAACTAATATGAAAAAAATGCATTTTTCTAATGCGTTCCATCTGATTCAATTATAGTCTCAGGATAACTCTTAGGGTAATTCGACTAAGATTATTAAAATAAAAATTAATGTATTTTAAGTTACATCTTTAGCTACATATTAATAAAACTTTTATAAAAATATATTTTAAACACAAACATTCGCTTCGCAAAACAATGCTTCTTTTTGCAAAATTTATTCATTTCGTGCAAAAATACATCGAAGCCAAGTTTTCGAGATTGGATGAGGGAACTAAATTTATAACATTTATCACTGAGGAAAATCTCTTTGGAATAAAATTTTGAGTAAATACTAGAGTCATCACTAAATGAATCATACAGTTCCATGTAATTAGTTTATTATTCCCCTATCCATTAATTTTTTAAAAACATTAACAATATACGATAATAAAGCCAAACCAAAAAAAAAATCTGTTGGACTTTATTAAGAATTACACTATTAAGTAGAAATCAAATATATCTCAATCATATACGATTGTAAAACAAAAACTTTAAGAATAAAAATATTTACTTAGGTGTACGATTTTTTTAAATTGTGGTAACTTTTATCATGGATGTGTTCCCAACAAGATGTTACAGCAAACTTAGTGGCAGTCGCTGTTACGTGCTCAGACACGTTTACAAGTGTCTCGCGTGTTTTGTTTTTAATGCCATGATTATTCTACTTACCTCTATAGTCAACTGACCCCGGTCTTCCCTATTTTCAAAAAAGTATTCAAATACAACATACAAAATACTTTCAATAAAATTAAAATGTATTTAAATACGTATTTAAAATTGTAATACTGTCCACTCTTGGCTGAGACGCAATGCTAAAGGTTGTTATTTACCAAATGTAAACAAAGATAAATAATGCATTATATAATACATCATGCATGAAATGGAATGCACTTTAAATTCAATCAATAATGATGCGAATTTTAACTTTAATCAAAAACATTTTTACATAATTTAAATGTATTTACAAATTAAAAATACAAAATACTAAAAAAAGTATTTAAATGCAAAATACAAAATACTCTCAAAAAAGTTCAAATACGACATATAAAATACAAAAATATATTTAAATATTTTAAGTACAGGTCTTTCAAATACTGTCCATCCCTGGTTAGTATATACACTAGTATATAGTATTAGTATATACACTATAGTATATACACTTAGATTCAGTAATGTTACTGCTATAGTAATGTTCAATACTATCAGATCTAACTGTGGTACTAGTGCAGTATTCAGCACTATTGCAGTAGGTACTATTTTTTTCTCTACTGTAAGTATTACTTGTATTTGCCACTGCAGTATTCTTATTATATTATTAACGGAGTGTAACTTCAGTAACATAGCATATTTTCAATTATATAATTGTAATATTTAATATAAAAAATTGTTGTAGTAAAAAGTACATATGGATATATATCTTAAATACAATATACAAATTTCATGCTTATCGTATATTCAATTATCGTAGCACAGCAGTGTTTGTAAAGTGCTAAAAAGCGATTATGCGCTTTGGGCTGCGTTTCATTGCATGCATAATACGCACGAGGTATCATTTTATCCTTGTTTGACATTCTGTGTAAACAACAAGAATAAAATGATATTTTATGCGTGCAACGAACGCAGCTTTAGTTAACGCTTTGTAAGCGCTGTGTATTACTTGGGTGTACATATAGAGGAAAGGAAACTCTATTATGAGATACCAAGTTTATTTTGGGTAAATGCTAGAAGCCTATAGACAGAATTTAAAAAAAATAATAGGTCATTGAAGGGAATTCAATAAGTTTTCAGATAACGTTATATAAAATTTAATTTAAATCCCCCTTTTTTTTGAAAATTAAAGAAATATAAAAATGAGCAAATCGCAAAATAAAAAAATTATCTCCTAATAGAGACGCCCCGAGAAATCGATAATAAAACATAAAGTATTTAAATTTTGTTGAAATTGACATTTTTCATCGAAAATACTAAAAATTTGTTGACATATTTCGCTGAAATTTCGCTGAAAGTGAATTTTTCAGCAAAAATACTAAAACAATTATCGAAATTGAATTGAAATTCCTCCACAAGTTTGTTCGAAAATTTTAATAAAATTTGCTGAAAGAACGGTGACAATTTAGATTGAAATCGGTCAATCTTTATTGAACACTGAACTCGAATATGAAGCTTAAAATTCTTCAAAGTTCGGGGAACTTTGTGAAAATGCAATTTTTCTGTATGAAAGTATCGTTTTGCAACAAAATATTTTTTGATAAATAGATCTCAAAGAAGAGCTGAATCAATAAAATTTTATACTTAATCGATAGCTTGCATTTGAATTGTATAATAAGAGTATAATAAGAGTGCATTATTTTTCTTTGCATGCTCTACGAATAGAGATATTGCGATGCAAGTCCGAAACTGTACATATATTAAGATGTGCCATCGTTATAATTTTTATTATATGCGATGTGCGAGAAACATATCATATATTTTTTGTAACTTTATGATCAAAGAATCCTTATATACATCTTCGCCTTATATATATCTTTGTTATATGTATAAAGTTATATGTATAAAGTTATATGTATAAAGTTATATGTATAAAGTAGGATAGGAAATCCTAAACTTATAAAGCGTTAAAATGTGCAATTTCGGTGAAAATAAAAGATAATACTTCTCTTTCTTTCTGAAAAATAACAATAAAACAACATCTTTTTTTTTTTACCGTTTTGTCAATTTCATTTTTTCAAACTGAAATTGTTCCGAAAATTTTGCTAAAGGGCGAAATTTCTCTGAATTTGATTTAAACTCTGCTAAAAGTGATTAAAAAAAAAATACTAACAAATTATTAGTATTGGAGTAAAATTTCTCCTCAAATTTGTTAAAAATCTTTCCAAAAATTGTATAATATTTCTCTAAAAATGTATTAAATATTCTTTAATATTTCGCTAAAAGTATTGCAAAATTATTATAAATACACGAAAATTATTTTTTATGCATTAATTTTTGACACAAATAGTTTTAATATACAGTGTGCGTCACCAAAATCCGAATAAATCGAACAATTTCTTTAAACAAAATGTTTTTAATGAAAAATTAAATACAAAAAATTCTTTTACATGATATTTAGGGGATCCCTGTAGAGCACAATTATTCGATATATCCCCCATTAGCTCGAATGACAGTCTCTATTCTCGGTCTGAAGCGTTCGCACACACGCTATAATGTAGCGCTGTCCATGCTAACGAATACTATCTCAATAGCGGTCCTTAATGACGTCACATTGGGATGCCGAGATTTGTTTGATTCTTTCAACTATGTTCTATACGTAGTAGACAAAGGGATTTAAATCTGGGTTGTTGGGAGTCGAGGCGAGCAATTCGGCTTGTCCTGGTAGCATCAAAGAGCATCTGTTGTATCTTTGTTGTGTAGTGATTTGTATTGAAGGTCCTCCTTGGCAATTTGACGCATTTGGCTCGCTTACACCAACAATCGATGCTAATTTTCGCAATAATTGCGCTGGGCCATCAGCGCTTAACCCTTTCAACAGGGTCCTCGCGATGCGTTCTTTCGAATGACTCTTCCTCGCTGGCATACTTCGTTGGACTGTCGTATATTTTGCCACAACGTCATAAACGATTGCTCTCGGATATCCAAAGAACCGATTATTTCCGTTGCTGAGCGCCCAGTGCGAAAGTTTTCGCGGCTCTTCGATTACCAATACTCCGCACTTGGTTTCAACATCGCGATCATTTTGAGAAATATGACTGTTTACTAGAAGAATCAGGCTTTCTCCGACGCCAACAATCACCTCTGGCGGAGAGGTAATATAGCGGAAAATTAAAATTGAAATTTATCCGGATTTTGTTGACGCATTCTGTATATGAAATGACAAATATGCATTAAGTACTATTATGCATTATATTAGATATACATTATACAATTATACATTGTATTACGTAATTTAAGATTAATTATATTTTTCTAAACGTGTTTCATCTTTTTCACAACATCTTTGATTAGATATGTTACAATTATACATTTATTAGTATAATAGATGAATCATTGAAAGAATAATTTTCGTATAATCGCAGAAGTCACGTATATTGGGATATAATATAGGATGAGCGCTTAGGAAGGGATTTTTCAATAATTATTTTCATGATATGCCGTTCCCAAGTGCTCGGAAATTGTTTTTTTCATCATAATTTGATCATACTTCTGGAATATGATACTAATTAGTAATACTTATTTTAGTAATAAAATTGGATTAATTAATTTTATTTTTTTGAAATTTCAGCGGAATTCGCAATAGTGGCATTATTTAACATTAGTACTATAATTATAATAAACTAATAAACATTAGTACTATAATACAATAGTGTAGCAGTGTAATAGTCGAATTTATTACTACACTAATAGTGCAATAGTATAGTAGTATAGTAGTGCTCAATAAGTTTTTTTCGTAAAGGTTTATACTTTTAACAGAATCATTATTACCACCATGCTCAGAATCGTCATCATTATCGTCAGAATCATTATCATTATCATTATCCTTATTTTTAGAATGCTCCAATGTTTTTATTTGATTATTTGTTTGATTATTAAAATATATAAAATTATATCCGTCGAAATTTTCATTAGTTCAAATAAAAATAATTTACATAGAGTAACTGCGAGTAATATGCCAATGTGGGGAATGTGTCACTAGTGTTTAACAATGATACCGATTAGCAGTGTTTGTGTTAGTGCCATAAAATTATTTACAATTATGCTTAACGTGTTGCATAAGTATTAAGAATTTTCTGGTAATAATATTATTTTTATGAGGTAAATTTGACGGCATGGTATATGAAAATGCTTCTTATAACTTGTATAGTACTTCATGTAAGTTATTATTTAAACATTATACAATTTTTAGCTTGATTAGCTTGTTAATCTATTAATATAGATTAAAATGAAAATATTCAGTATATCATTGATTCATTTTCTTAGCCGTACAGGCTCATCATAAGATGAAATGGCTTGGGGCAATATGACATTACTTTTATTAGGGTAAAATGCCAGTAATCATTTTTTTTAATATATAAGTTAGGGCACTATAAACAAATGTTTTGCCGCATAATTCTGTCGTAACAGGATATTCGTATTGACAATATTTAATAAATAAATTTAAATGTTTATTTATTTGCTTATTGTATTATATTAATTTACTGCTAATTCAAAATTCTGAATAGAGAATATAATTTTTTAAATCCATTTTAATGGATTGAATTTTTTTGATTAATTGGAACTTAGATTACTTATAATATTATAATAAATATAATATTATAATAAATATAAAATAAAATAAATATTTATTTATACATTTCATACTTACACATTATATACTTTTACATTTAAAATTGATCCAAAATGTAATTGGTCCAAAATGTAAATGTAAAATCTAATTGTTGTAGATGGATTCACGAGGACTATTCGTAGAAAGATATATTTATGTTGTTAAAAACGTGTCTCAAACGAGTCTTTATTTTATATGTTGTATAACTTAATCTATCAAAGTTATTACTTATATCCTTATATTGTTTATATTATGTTACAAATGTTCATTTTCATCATAAAAATCATTAATGTGTTCTTGCAATAAAAGAAACAAAATAAATAAATAAAAGAAAAAAAAAATTTATACGAGGGCAAGTAAGTTCTTAGAATATTCTGTTACGACGGAATTATGCGGCAAAACATTTGTTTATAGTGCCCTAATTTATATATTAGAAAAAATGGCTACTGGCATTTTACTCTAATAAAAGTAATGTCATATTGCCCCAAGCCATTTCATCTTATCATGAGCCTGAATGGCTATTAAGAAAATGAATCAATGATATACTGAATATTTTTCAATAAGTTCTTAGAAAATCTGTCAGAGGGCACTCGTAATATCATGTCACATTACTTTTCGACAAGTAGCATCTCTCAGCTAATTACTGTCAAATTTTGAGCGGAATTCATCGCACAGTTTCATTTCTGTAGACAATTAAAGCGAATAACTTTTATATTTTTTGCAAAATGGAAAAAAACGAGTTTCGTGTAGTGATCAAACATCTACATTAAACGCCGAAAGAAATCAAAGCCGAGTTGGATAGTGTTCATAGCACATCTGCATCAGCGTTTGCATCTGCATACAATTGAGTGAATGAATTTAAATGTATATCCACATGCACCTCCTCAGTCAGAAATGATAATGGAATCGATGTCGATTTCTGACTGACATTATCATTTCTGACTGAGTCGTTCGAGACGTCCAATTGAGGCTGCTACGCCAGAAATCATCGATAAAGTCCATGATATTGTTTTGATCGACGAGTGAAAGTGCGCGAGCTTATTGAGGCCACAGGCATATCACATGGCACAGTGATTTCAATTTTGCACAAACAATTGGATATGAAAAAGCTATCAATGGGTGCCGCGTTTGCTTACTGTGGACCACGATCGTGTGACAATTTCAAAACAATGTTTGGAAATGTTTCAACGTAATTCAGATAAATTTCTGCGTCGATTCATTACTGTGGACGAAACATGGATCCATTATTTCACACCCGAGACGAAGGAACAGTCAAAACAATGGACTTCATCGGGTGAACCAGTTCCGAAGAAGGCGAAGACCGTAAAGTCGGTCGGAAAGATAATGGCTATAGTTTTTTGGGATACGGTATAAGTCATATCGATTATCTTCTGTCAAAGCAAACGATCAATGGCGATTACTACGCAGTCTTATTGGATCATTTCAACATTTTAAAAAAAAAACGTTCCCATTTGGCGAAAAAGAAAGTGTTCTTCCATCAAGACAATGCACGAGTTCACATCGGCACCCGGCACCGATGACCAAATTCAACGAATTCCGCTACGAACGCTATTGCTTTCCGGCATATTCGCCAGATTTAGCTCCCTGCTAAACGACTGTTTCCTGTTTCCAAACCTGAAAAAATGATTCGAAGGAAAGAGTTTCCACCAGAGAGCAACTCATCACCGAAAAGAGGCTTTTGAAGGACAAATCATATTATTCGAACGGCTTGAAAAAGTTGGTGAATCATTGGATTAAATGTATCGAGCTGAAAGGAGACTATGCTGAGAAATAAAAATGGATAAAAAAAAATGTGTTTTATTATGTTTTTCTAAAAACTTTTTGACTTGCTCTCGTACTTAGCATTTTTTTGTATGTGGCATATTACCTGCATAGTGGCATATTACCCATTTTTCAGCACTTTTTCAGCACGTATTTCTTTATTTTTCATAATAAAAAATAAAATTATTCGATTTCAATCATATACAAATAATAGATAAAGGATGGAAGAAAAAGATTAATATGTAAAATTATTTTAAATTGAACAAATAAATACTCGAAAATCTAATGTCGCTTAAATATGGCATATTCACCCCATTTATCCTATTTTCACATGAAAAATAATATACATATAATGTTACATAGAAAATTATAACCAATCATATAATATATAATATAAATTATATATTATAAAGTAAATTATATATTATAAATTATCGCATAGACAAATTTATATCAAAATTTCATTTAAATTCAAATAAGTGTAAAATTTACTCCATGAAAAATGGTGGCATTTAAAAATTATTTTAGGTAGAGGTAGGATAGATTCAAAATCCATTGAAAGCTTCATAAAATACAGATTTTACCCTTGAAAATGAAACAAACTTTTAAATGCAACTTTTAAATGCATTTTTTGCGAAGTTATACTTATTTGAATTTATGCGAAATTTTGATATGAATTTATTGTGCGATAATTTTATTGACGAGTGTATTTATAAATCTGTTTTTATAGATTTTTAATATAAAAAGATATTGTAATTCATTCTTACACTGTTAGAAATGTAACCACGAGCTTCTTTTACATGTAACTGAAGCGTGATTATGAACGAAATTAAAAGTAATGGATGATTTAACTGAAAATTAAGTTACAGTATTTACTTAAATGTAATGAATGTGTATATTAAATTTATGAAATTTAATGTATTTTTAATAAAATTTATGAAATTTAATGTACTTTTAATAAAATTTTATGAAAGTATATCAAATTTCATAAATTTTCATGAAAAATACATTAAATTTTATGTATATGTACACACAAATATATTTTTTAGTTATAAATTAAATTTAATGTAATGTCATAAAATTAAGTTCAAATTGTGTTACTTAAAATTTAATGAAATTTAAGAACATTTTTAACAGTGTACATAATATTAAATATATTTTTTATAGACAACATATTTAAAAAATGTAGACGTAATTATATGTAATTATTTCCAAGTGCATAGCAGAAAAAATTAGAAAATACTGATTTTCTTCTTTATTGTTAGCTCAATAATAATGTTACTTACAAATATCGGTAGCTGGTTGTTTTCAAACCAAGATTGATAATGGCCTTCCTATTAGCCACGTTCAATTGGAGATAGAACGTTGCAAATGTGCATTCTTGCAAGTATTAGTTATGTATAAAGCCCTTAATATTTATTTGTGCAATTGCACCGTGAAAACATTATTTTGAGTTCATCGTCATAATTTTGAAATATTCATTACTGTCTTTCAATGTATAAATTAGCTTATGTTGCCTTATTAACATTATTAATGTTTTTGAAATTATATATACAAATAACAAACAACTCTTTTAAAATTTTGAAGACTTTTTCAGAGTTACAGATAGATATATTATATATATATATATATATATATATATATATATATATATATATTAGGTGTACAAAAAAGTTCTGAGCTTTAGATTTGATACAACCGAAATAACAATTTAAATTTTATATATCTTCCCGCCTTT
>Ga0157364_1004532_pt1 | contig 13891 bp, 8 predicted proteins | sample AttsexASBM2_FD_111476 | JGI IMG/M metagenome (GOLD analysis project Ga0157364, IMG submission 111476) | Fungus gardens microbial communities from leaf cutter ant in Ribeirão Preto, State of São Paulo, Brazil - Atta sexdens ASBM2 | ecosystem: Host-associated > Fungi > Mycelium > Unclassified ... | reverse complement strand
CCCCCTCGCCCCCCCCCCCCCCCTGCCTCACTCTCCCCTCCCACGTTGCCGAAAGCCGAGTGCTCCAGCGCTCGTGCTTCTGCGCTCGTGTATCTTCGTGGCCTCTCGCTCATCTCGCCTCGCCTAAACTACCACGTCTCTGTTTCCGCCGCGATACTCAATCTCTCTCGTTCACTCGCGCTTTTCACTCTCATCCTCCTTCTCTTTCTACTTTCCATCTTGCCCTTCGTTCTGTGCCCCCCTCTCGGGAAACTGCGGGGTTTCTCTCGTACCTTCGCCGAGGGACTCACCTGTCGTTCGTTTAGTGCGCTCCGGTTAAAGAGCTTCTTCATCCTTTTCTTCTTTGTTCCTTCTTCTCATATACTTTTTTTTTTCTTTTTTTTTTACCTTTTATATTACGTCTTTTCGATCCTTCTCCTCTCTCGTAATCGTCTCTCTGCGTACCGCTTCGCTTTTCTCCTCTTTGCGATTCTTCCTGTGATTCTCTTCGCTTTACCACCTCCTGCGTCTACATCATTTTATCCCATCATAACGCTTACGTGTAATGACGCTTCTTGTGCTCTGTACATATACACGTATTATAATCCTTTTTTTTTTCTCTCTTCCGATCCTTTTTGGTAAAATTGTTTACCTTGGATTTATGCGAGACAAATTCAGAGTATAATTTAGTCAGAATGTTGATAAATAATTATATTTTAAAAATTTGTTCTATTAAAATAATATATTTTTATGTTAAACTTATTAAATAAATTAAAGAGATGTATTAAACTGATATGAATAAATTGATAAATACGCTACAATTATTAATATAATAATATATGTATATAAGTGATATCTAGTTGTTTTCTTTACGGGAAAACTTATACTATAGAGATGCTGGAACAGTGTCATATTTTGAGATAAGGAATACAATGGAATAATGAATTACTACAGGCGACCATATTTTCTTAGAAAAAATAAAGGATAACCTAAAAATTTTAAAACTTTATTCCAAACTAGTTTGTGACTGTCAAAAGTCTGCGCATTAATTTCTGAAATCTTTTTCTTTTGCGTCATATATCTGACATAACTCTCAAGTAAAGCACAAGTCATCATAACGTCAAAATGACGCCAAAATAGCTGCAAAGATTACTAAAAGTCACTTTTCAATGACGACTTATTTTAATGTCATTTTATTATGGCTTTGTTTTTCTTCTTGAGCTAATATTGTCCTTGCATAAAAATAATCTGTTAATATTTTCCGCAAAAATTTGCACATTACATTGGAACGCTAATTAGAAAGCCATTTTCCAGAATTTTTAGAAAGAAATTTATTAAATTTTTAATATCATTAATAAGGATGCAAAATTGAATTTTGAGAAAATATAAATAAATCTAAAGGTAACTGAAATAAAGAACTGTCCTTTATAATAAAAAACCAAAATTATAACAAATCTTACTCAAAAAAAAATTGTAAGATTAAAAAAATAGACCTTCAGTTCATTAAAGATAAATAAAAATATTTTAGACGTTTTACTTTATTTATTAATTCATCACAATTTGTATTGATCTAAAAATCACAATTTAATTATAAATTAGAATATTTATATCTTCCTGTGCACATCCACAATTTATAGGGAACATCGACGATGACACACGTGCGTATATTTTAAGATACGAAGATTCGTGTGGGTGTTTATGCGTCAAAATAACCGCTCGTAATGTCACTGCGTGTACTCTTACGTAAGTCTCGGCGTTGTTAAAAATTATGATAGGCGGGTAAAAGATGTAAAGATACGAGAATCCGGAGGCGAAACGCTCGCCCGCTGCTAAATCATTCAGGGGAACTTCAATCTGTTTCCAACGCGTTTCTTCGCCGTCAATTTTACCTTTCCTCACACGATTCGAGCGATACATCTGGAATTTGTGAAGCATAAGAAGCAATCACGTAGCCAAGCAGCCGAAGTTTCCGAGCCGCGTAAACGATCAGAGTTTACCTCCGAATCATCTTAAATTACAGTCAGTGGCGTCAGTGTGATCAAAATAACAATTCTATCGTTTTTTTACTTTCAAATCGTTTTTTCAGTCAATTATTAAATAACGAACAATTACAGTGAGAGCAAAAAGTACAAGAAAATGTTTTATAAAAAAAGTCTTATTTGTAGAAAATAAATATTAATTAGCAATTTTATACAATAAATACATTCTGTTTTAACATAAACAAATGAGCTTCCCATGTATATATTTCTGATATTAGAAGCTAAATTTCTCAACTGCACGAATGAGCACCCAAACATTGGAATTTTTAATTTTTGCTTATTTTTCAGAGAATATACACATAACAAAATGTTTTTAAAAATGAAAAATTAAATATTACAAAAAATCCTTTTACATAGTACTTGGGGGATCCTTGTAGATCACAATTATTCGATATATCTCCCATTAGCTTGAATGACGGCCTCTATTTTCAGTCTGAAGCGTTCGCACACACGCTGTAACGCTGTTCATATCGACGAATACTGCCTCAATAGCGGTCCTTAATGACGTCATATTGGGATGCCAAGACTTGTTTGTGACCTTTCAACTACGCTCCACACGTAGTAGTCCAAGAGATTTAAATCTGGGCTGTTGGGGGGCCAGAATGGGAGTCGAGGCGAACAACTCGGCTTGTCCTGGCAGCCTCAGAGAGCATCTGTCACATCTTTAATGTGTACGATTTGTATCGAAGGTCCTCCTCGGCAGTTCGACGCATTATTGGTTCGCTCACACTAACAATTGATGCTAATTTTCGCAATGATTGTCCTGGATCATCCGAAATCAATGCTTAAACCCTTTCAACTGCGGGGGTCCTCGCGGTTTTTTCGTGACTCTTCCTTACTAGCTGAAATCTTCGATGGACTATTCTAAAGCTGTATATTTTGCCACAACGTCATAAACGGTTGATCTCGAGCATCCAAAAAATTGAATTATTTCCGTTGCTGAGTGCCCAGCGCGGCTCTTCGATTATACTTCGCACTTGGTTTCAACATCGCGATCATTTTGAGAATATGACTGTTTATTAGAAGCATCAAGCTTTTTCGAACGCTAACAACAACTTCTGGCGGAAGCACAATATAGCGGAAAATTTAAATTGAAATTTGTCCGGATTTTGGTGACGCACCCTGCATTTTCTATAATTAATACACATTTTTTTATATATATAATTTTAAGAAACATACAGTCTATTTTATTTTTCATGAATAAATTGTTAATTATCCAGCAAGAAATGACCATCAATTAAAATCGAATCGACATCAAATTGGTATTGAAATCATCGTATCGATTCGACATCATCCGATGACTTATTTTTCGCTGAATAATATGTAATTTTTTTAAATAAAGTTTTTTTTAAAAACTTTTCTCTTTACGAATTTTTTGTACTCACTGTATATAATTTTGTGATTTTTCTCATTATTCTGAATCGTCAATCCGTACTTAACTCTATACGAATTAATGCGAATTGATGAATTAAAAATCTTAGTAAAAGCTTTTTCGAACGCTTTACAAAACATCGCGATGTTTGATGTTCTATTTCATTTTAACACGCGACGAGAAGATTACTCAATTTGCAAAAGATACGAAAAACAAGATTTATAGACATAACCGTTCAACATGAATAAAAATATTATACTTTGCCGTTACGACTTACGGTGCGTTCGGTCAAAGTCACGCGGACGACGAGCGCGTCATCACAACACTACGCACTCTTGCTTTAGGCCTGCTACACAAATAAAGAAATTGGCCAATCACAATTGAATATGACAAAAATAATCGATTACGATTGGTTTCTTACAGCTTACGAATTGCTATTCTATTGTGTGACAGACCTTAACAAACATTTCCGACAAATGTACGCGATACTTTTACTAGAACAACGTTCATAATTCAACATTTCAATATTCAACATTTTGAAATATAATCGATTCCTTATTTCGCGAGTTGAATTCAATTTTCTATAATGAATCAACTTTATAGAGATGAATTCAACTTTATAGAGATTTATAGAGACTTTAATTTCTTTCGTGTTCCATTATTCCACAAACGTAATAGAGTAAGCATTGAGCCTTAAGGAATTGACCAATCATAGTCATCGATTATTATTCTTCTCACAACATTCGACTGTGATTGATCAATTTCTTAAGGCTTAAGGCTTACTACTCGACTGTCTTTGCGGATATAAATATAATAAGCATCTTATCAATAATAATTTATTAGATTCTCTTCACGGAAACGGCAATAATTTAACGTTTCTAAATATTATAATACATTGAATAATTATATTTTATCTCTAACGAATTTAAATAATATTTGACACATTTTCTGATAATATATCGAAATATGCTCTTCGTAATTAAGAGTGACGAATATTTTTCATAATAAGTTTCTGCTATTAATTCGTATATTTATTAATTCGTATATTTATCGCGATTACTTTATGAAAGCAAAAATAGAAATATCGTGAAATTAAGTTTAAAATATCATAGAATTTTGAGAAGCGAATTAAGTAGTATTTGCATAATTATTACTATACTTGTGTAAATAGATCTCGCTATCACTGCAATTCTTGCGCATATTTTTAAATAAATTCATAATAGAATTTTGAGAAACTAATTAATTAGTATTTGCGTAATTATTACCATACTTGTGTAAATAGATCTCACTATCACTGCAATTCTTGCGCATATTTTTAAATAAATTCATAAATAATATCATGGATATACGTAATGAATTTTATTGTCATGGATCGATATAATGTACTGAAAGAATAGTTTTGCTGAAGTATTTTTCGTAGCTAAACAAAAAATAATTTTAAATCTAAAAATAATTTTGTTGGACTATCAAAATAATTATGTCGCACACTCAAACTGATTACTAGAATGTCAAAACTTTCGTAGAATGCTCATTATATTCGAATGTCATATATAATTATTTTGATGATTAACAAAATTATTATATTGAATTTTAGATCTATATATATTTAATTGAATTTTAAGATAATCAAAATTTTTCCGCATAGTTTCTTTTCGCGAGTGTACGTGTACGAGCGTGTAAAATAATATTATTATACTTACAATGGACATTCACAACTCCTTAACTAAAATTTCGTTTGCGATAAATGCTTGTTAATGCAGTTATTAAACTTATTAAATTGTTAAAGTTGTTCGAATCTCGCGAATTTCGTGTCACGAGTGAAACAAAGTGGCATGCAATCAACGCGGACGATGCAGATTGAAATGCTTCTGATTCATTCTCGAATACTGTTGTAAATAGAATTGCAATGGAAGATAGACTGGTGAACGCGCGTCGAGGGACATCGTGAGTACTGCATGTCAATTAATTTCACAATTAATCTGTTTTATTTAGCCGCGCTTTTTTGGTACATTGTGCATGATATACTATTATTCTATTCCTATTATTCCATTTAAACAATATAATTAAATTTATGTTAATTACTCGAGCGCGAAATAAGATATTTAAATTACTTTTATAGAAATCTCTCTGTTGAAGGTAATATGTAATCAGAAGGTGAGAGAGGAAGAGAGAGAGAAAGAGAATACAAGAGATATTTTATAAAATTTATGTACAATAAAATCATGAATTTATATATCTATTATTGAATTTATATATAAATATTGTATAAAATGAGAATTTTACAAATATTAAAATTATTGTCTTATAACATTCATACAAATTTATTTGTAAAATAAATGGAACGTAGCAGTTAAAAAGAATAGATTACATAATAATTCGCAATAGTCACTCTCTCTTTTCCAAGGGCAAAAATAAATTTATGCGTGTCAAACTGACAATATCATATCTTGCGTCATGAATTTTTATTACTGTAACATAATTTACTACATATTTCTACAGTCTCAATTGCAATCTAAGTATACGAAACTAACATTTTACGTATTTTCTTACGTATTTAATAATTTTTACATACTGTTATGAGATTTTATTAAATTTGTATATGTTTAATATTTATAGAACATATACATATATATATGCTCGTTTTATGCAATTTTTCTGTCTGTTTATGGAACTCTTACATATGCGCTTTCATAGATTTAATATCTCTGAAATTTTTACGTATCTATATTTTTATCTTTGACGAATTTATAATTATAAATTCAGTTTCTCATGCAATTTTCATAAATATACTAATATTAGATACACGTTTCCCCTCCAGAAATATAATATTGAATAAATTCAATATTGACCAATTTATCACTAAAAATAATAAATGGGTTAATAATGGATAATAAAAAGTAATTATATTAATTGCTTATTTGGAACATTAAAAGTGAACGAAATGACAGTGCTTTTAATTTTTATCTAAAATAAGTAATTTAATTACTGTACTTTCAGTAATATTAATTATCAGTAATATAAATATATATAATATAAATATGTAATATAAATATATATAAATTAGCCAGTATTTTTCTGTAAAATTATACGTTATTATATTTTAAAATAGATATTGAAAAAAAATGGAACCAATAAATCGCTTATTTGTAACAACAACTTAAAAAACAAAGTTTACCAGAATATAAAATTCAATGCTCTTTGAATTATTAAAATTTTATAACAAATATTAATTTTAAAATGCAATTTTGATGTAATAATTGATTATAGGGGAAAAAAGTATGTTCTTTTAAAGTACATTTTTTTCTGTATGTGTCCATTCTTTTTCAGCAAGCGACCAAAGAATGACAATTTTTGAGTTATAACATCGTTGTTGTATCAAATGAGCGGAATGATCGTTGTGTTTTTGAAATAGATTCTCCGATTGTACGAAATACGGAATTGTCTAGTTTCTCATCCTTGAGAGAGATAAGGTGTATCTTATTACGCGTGACCCCCATCATCCTCCTCTCGCCGTTCTAATATGCACGCCGAATAAATTAGCATTATTTCGCCGATCTCGCAGCTGCATGCACCGTTATACATTTTGCATGCAAGGTAATGACGTCGCGCGCACGTGACATAGTAATGCTGCTACTACAATATCTATCTCAACTTTGTCAACGCTCTTCTCGTGCCGAGCACCATCCTTTCGTCAAAGCACGCGTGTCTAATGTGCCTTTGCATAATATTCTGCCATTCCGGAGTCACGTTACACGGATTACCGCGCTTAACGCCATAATTTGACGGGATCACGTTCGTAATAGACATCGGACGAAGATGCCGTTGCGCATGAAGTACAGATGAAGTGAACGAAGAAGGAGACTTCGGCGAAGATATCGACACTTTTGCTCGACCGATTTTCTCTAACGTTGTAAAATGCGTATCGAGGTTATTTATTGGCGATGAAATCATTGAATTTCTCAAGCGAGAAATACGAAACAGTATCGTGTCAAAAGAAACGAGTATCGAAAAAGCTTCGTACTACTGAATTCGTTGCACTGCTCCCAGAATGGAAAACGTTTGATACATGTACTTTTAAAAATAGTTCAATCTATTTGCAGACTTTAATAATATTAATAATATTAATTTTATTTAAATAATACATAAATAATTTTATTAAATATTTTTATTTATAATACTGTACCTATACATAAAAAAGTACTTCTAATAGTCTTTTTCAATTTTCAGTTTTTCTTAGCCATCGCAAAATGAAACACGCAAAAACAGTCAAGTTTTTTATTCTCTTTTTGTATACATACGAAGAGAAAGATTAGAAAAGATTGTAATAATCTCGATATAATTTTGAGAAAAGAAACATCTTCATTCGTTGCGTCTGAAGTGAAATGAGAGAAAATATCACGTCGTCAATGCGTCGACAGTGCAAAGAAAAATATAGCGCCTTTTTACGTACCGGGTGTTAAAAATTTGATTATACTAGTCAAGTTGTAAAATAAAAAGATCCTTTCGTTTACATTTCTGTCCTCTCGATGCCACGAGATATTGCCGTTATCGTAAAGAGAGCTCTTCTCTGAAATATTTGATAGATTGAATGTGGTATGAAATAACTTGTTGTCGTTGGCCTTCTTTCATTTCAAGCAATTTCCGTGAGCCTCTGCCCTACACAGAGTAGCCCTGGCCAGTTCAATATCTTTCTGTTACTTTTGCCCTATTTACCCAACCTCCCTGTACCATTTTATTTTCGTTCGCCCGGCTGCTCGTGGAATTGAAGCAGCAGAATCGCGGCCTTCCAATTAGTTGACTTTAAGTCGACTAGTTTTTTAACCCGTTATTTCCGGAAGATAAACCGGTTCACTAATTCCAAACTTTTTTTCTTTATACAATAATCTTTTTCCACTCGCAATAAAACAGAAATGCGTCGATATTTAAGATAGATTTAAAAATCTATATTAAATTATATATAAGTAATATTTCTTATTAGATAGAAAGAACAATAAAAAAAATAATAAAAGAAATAATATATATATATATATATAAAAGAATATAATAAGAATATAGTGTTTTCTTACTGTAATAAGTTGTAATATCTAAACAATGCAAAGTATATTCGTACAAATGCAGAAAGCATGTAAAGATTTGTTAACATCGTATTTACTTTGTACAATAATCTTCTTCTTCTTCTCTCATGCATTCCGTCCGAATGCCATAACTCTCAAATGGTTAGGTGCAGTACTGTCAAGACGGTTAACACGATCACGTCTCAAAGACCACGTCACTCTCACAATATCTCTTAAGGGACAAGTCATGGCTTTAAGAGAAGAGACAATTTAAAGAGACAATTGATGGAGACGCGAATAGGAAGTGAGAACATCGAAAGGAGAGAGAACAAAGGGATGAAACAGTTCTTCAAATTTAAAGAAAGCGATCAATCTAAGGGGATTCGATCCTGCAAGATTTCTACTGCGAACATATTTTTGCAAACGTGGCCGAGATAGGTGCTAACGCGGCCCATCGGAGGATTCAAACGACTAGCTATACGTGCGAAGGAAAGCGAAGGAAGCTCGATGTTTAAGTACAGCTTTAAAAATCGCCAGCTTGTACAAAAAAGACTACCCGCTGGAGAATCATCTGAAGACTCGCATGCGATTCAGAAAATTCTATACTGCTACAGACTGGCGGGTTGTTTCTAGTTCTTTCTTTAAAGATGTAGGAAATAACGTGATCTTGTTGGTGGCAAAAGTATGAACGATGTAAAAAATGCAGCAAGATATTTGTCTAGATGAAGTATTTACGTTATCCACGAGGTTCTCGTCGAGAATGTGCGGATAATTCCACGTTATGTTAAATTCATTATGTGGAATGCATAGTATTACGTGGCAATTTCTCTTAAAATACATGCTCTTCAGATCAAAAGATCACACCTTCAGATATATTTTCATAAATTGTGAATACTTGTGATTAATAAATAATAATTTAGCTAATAGAAATGAGATTATTGATAATGAATTAAGTAAATCGATTTTTGTAGTTGTATTATTTAGTTTCAAAGTAAACAATGTTCATAATATTAATATAAACACTTAGTAAGTAATAAATTAAAGAGTCAAATTTAATACATTTTTTTATTTAAATTATTTAACTATTTTTAAATTAATTAACAACATATTGAGTAGAAGCAGATGGCGATCTATAAAAATGAATATTGAAAACTCAAATTGGATACAATTTGACATTATGAATTTAGCGTACGAAGAAAATTTTTACAACCGACATTTCCAAAAAAAATACAATCAGAAAACAAGAGAGTTTATTTATTAAATTAAAGTTTGAATTTAGATTGAATAAAAATATCTTAGCGCAATCTCGAGATTGGCAATCCGTAAAGATCCGTATGAACTTTTAGTAGATTGAACGCGGGTCAAAGAGTTCGTCAACCTAATCGCTTAACTTACTCGAGCAAACGGTATCTCGTAGTGGGAAAACCCGTCACGGGGCTTTGCGAAGCCAACTAAGTTGGGCTTACATCGCGGGGAATGAAATGAGGCCCCGAGCTGAAGCGCAAACCTAGAATTGTCATTTTATCTCGCTCGGTTGAAGTCACTCTGTTGAGGACTTCTGTTTTACGAAAAGTACGAAACTTTGGACGAGAATTATGTGTACGATGCTACAGCTTGACACTGAATGTACAGTTAAAGCTTTCGAATCAATTTTGACTCTTGCAGCGGTAAATTGAAGAGTCTAGAATGTAGAATAAAATGGAAATTAAGGAAGACGGGAGATGGGAAAGGAATAAACTTTTCCTCGCATTTGGCGATATTGATCGCATCTTCTTATAAGACGCTATTCAGGGTTACCCTCATTTATATAACATGAGCGGTAAGAAAATCATCCGCGCTGACTGTAAGATTAAAATTGACGAGGGTAGCTATATAAATAAAAGGATCTGCCGACAAGTGAGGTACGTTCGTGGACCATACAATCACAAATTCTAGCACGTGTTACCATACAGCTGTAGAAGCTCCTTCCTAGTGCAATAACGATCCTATGTTCCGACCGCGCCAAGCGCTCGGAATACTTTAGCACTTCGTAGTCAAAGATAGTGAATAGGCTATAACGATAACCGTTATCGTTACCACCTCACCTCGATGCGCCCAATCAAACTGTGCTGGTTCTGTGTTAGAAATCAACCTCGAACCTCCCTGTAATGCCGTGTTACTGTGTGTATAGGTACCAGACGATGGACATCTTACGATCTCAAACGAACACACGTAATGCTCCTGAAAGTGTCGATGGCGACGCTTGGTGTCGCTATATATGCGTGTATATATACGAGTATATACCGTACATATGTACACGTACATTTAACCTCCCGAGTTTTCCCGCATCAAACATCTCGAACCCCTCGATGGCTTCAAGGGGTGTTACAATTTCACCGTCGGCACGTTCAGACGTTCGAGGAGATCGGTCAGAGAAGAGGATGACAAAGTTAAAACCCGGGAAACGAAATTATTCGTGATCGAGTGTCTTTAAGCTACCGAAACGTGCACTGAGAAAAATTCTGGTTAAACAAAAATATTCACTAGAAAGACATTTTAGTGAGTTATCAAAACCAGAAATTCTGTTTGATCAAAATGCTAAAAAAAAAGGCTCTGCCTTTTTGTTGGTTAAATCAAAATATTTTTTAAAATTTATTTATATGTTTATTTATGTACACTAAGAGAAAAATATACTAAATTTTAATAAATAATTGTTTGAGTGGTACTAATACAACATTTATTTATGAAAAATATATATTTGTTAAATAAGATATAATAATAGATAAATCAAATTAATAGTTCTGGTACCAAATAAATATATGTTTAGTAAATATTCAACTGGCACTATTCGAATAAATATTTATTAAAATTTAGTATATTTTTCTCTCAGTGTATGTAGTTATATACATTTATCTTTGTCTCCATTCCTTACATCTTACTCCTCTTCACCTTATGGGACAAATGCTTTTCAGGAGCTTTGAGGCTTAGATTTTTTCAAGTTTCCCATTTAATGATTCATTTAAAACATTTTTCCAAAACATTTTATTCGCTCCTGTTATTTGATATTTCTATTCTCTTGTGTCATGCAGGTTGTAGCCTGGTATTGTAATATATGGAATCATTGAATTTAAAAAAACGCTGTCACCTCAACCTTTTGAAAAAAAAAATATATCATTTTACGTATTTTTATCGCTCACTCGTCCGCTGCTTAAAGAGCGCAGGTTTATGCGTATAGTTACGTTAAAAATTCAACACGTTTGATATGCATTGCCGCAACTGCACGAGCAGGTACATACCGAACCCGTTCCCGTGTATCTAGAAATAGCCTCTCGACGCTTATTTATGCACGGTCTGTCCCCCGCAGCCCCAAACGCATCACATGGTATTTGCGCCGGGATCAACAATACACTTTTGCGAATTGTTGAAGTATGATGCGCGGCGTACAAATGATAAATGCGACAAACAACGCGTTCAACCTGTCCCACCTTTCATCGTATGAATGGCACGAAAATGAGTGCCTGGTGCCCGACATACGAGCGTTCTTTTTTATTTTCCTACTCCGCATCGTGACATCAACTCGTTCTCTGTACCTGAATAAATAGAAATTTTCTCTGTGAAAGGAAACGGTCGCTTCGCGTGGCATTGAAACGCGGAAATCGTTTAATATAACGACTAGGAAATGTCTGTAAATTATATGCTACCATTCTCTCTCTCTCTCTCTCTCTCTCTCTCTCTCTCTCTCTCTCTAAGGAATTGAGATAATTACAAATTAAAAGAAGAAATCACAAGAGATCACATATCATGTGTTTCCTGTGTTTTGTAATGTTTTTGCAGGTAAATAAATTATCATATTTTGACAAATATTAAAAAATATAGCGATGGCACGGTATTATTTTTACGTTTCTATAAAAAAAAATCTCAATTTATATCGACGATATATTAACGTTATGTTATTATCTATGTTGCATTGTTCTTATTTTCTATCTGTTTGTTACTGTGCGATTGAAGCGAAGTGTGAAGATATTAATTGAAGCGTTTCGTAGAAGCAGATTCTTTTTGATTGGAAAGAATGTGTTGCAACGAGTATATGCTCGTTAAAAACAATCGATAGGTCAATACCTGGCACTTGTGTCAATCTCCTTACAATCAGTTCGCGAACTCGCAGCTACTTGCATTTAAATGCAAAGTGTGTCTGGCAGCGGTTGGAATATATTTTCTAAGAATTATTGCGCTATTTATATTTTCTTCGAGTGCAAAAACGATGTAGCGCGACGACGTAAGTAAAATAAAAGATGACACAATTGATAAATGCTCTTTTCAAATTTTCATCCTCGCAAAGAATCTCATCTCTGCTCGATTCCCGAGCAAGCGTCATGATGGCAAAGCATCTTTCGTTCCCGACGGTCGCTAAGCTCGTCCATTCGTTCCAAGGGACGTGAAAGGGTTGGAAAGGTCGAGAAAAGGAAGAGGCGAGTGGTGAGCACGGATATCTGCATGCAGGGCGGAATGCGCAATACGCAAGTTCTCAAATGGCTCGAAAGTGGTAGAAGTCGACGCGTCGCAGATTTAATGACGCAGCGGTAGACAAAAGAGAGGGGTGGTTGAAGAAGAAAATCCGAAACGGGAAAACAGTCCTGTTACGGAATTGTGCTACCATTTACTAGCATTCAGACATTCCGTATACACGCGAAATTGCAAACGAATTATTACTCGACTGGCACGAACGGATGTGAATCCGTTTCAGAAACAAAGACAAAGACCTTTGTGTTCTTTGAGAGAAAATATTCCTTTTTTGCACCATCAATGTCCATTCCCTTCCTGAGAGGTGCATTGTCCGGCGCCGGATATTTTTTCAGTGTATCGAGAATTCAAGTGTATATATATATATATATATATATATATATATATATATATATATATATATTTATTCGAAATGTTGTACTAAACGCAAGGCACGGAGTACCTACTCTCCTCGGGCACGTTGGAGATGCGAGCGGAATCGAAAGAGCTTCGTTACTCTGACAGAGAGCTGAATCGCTCGAATCGGGTTACATTCAATCTCCGTCGGAGAAGACGGGGACCACCGTCATACATTTTCTTTACCGTTTGAGATGAGATCGTCGTTTCCTCTGTGCAAACAGTGACTATATAGCGGTAAATAAATTCAGATTTTAACGATTTCGTGCTCTAAATGTAAATCGAATGCGGAAGACATGAGCAATTGTGATAAAAGAATTCCCTTTTGATCTTTAAACTTTTTTATGCAATCGTAAAAATAAGATTGTTGATTGAATTTGAACTTCCAATCACAATATCAATTCTAAATAAGATTTTAGATTAATAATGCATATCCTTAAAAAAGTGATAATCTTTATTTTTTTTAAGATTAAATAAATAAAGATGAAAATTATATAAAGAATCAAGCTAACGAATCTTATTAGGAAATCAATGTAATACTTTATATGCTT
>Ga0157364_1004531_pt1 | contig 13891 bp, 9 predicted proteins | sample AttsexASBM2_FD_111476 | JGI IMG/M metagenome (GOLD analysis project Ga0157364, IMG submission 111476) | Fungus gardens microbial communities from leaf cutter ant in Ribeirão Preto, State of São Paulo, Brazil - Atta sexdens ASBM2 | ecosystem: Host-associated > Fungi > Mycelium > Unclassified ... | reverse complement strand
ACGATAAGATTTTCCGTCGTTGTCGTAACCAAGATTTCCATTAAAAATTAAGCGAAAATGTTGTAAATATTAATATAAGTAATAAATAATAATAAGTTAGAAATTAATTTCTAACTTATTATTATTTATATTATTTATTAATTTCTAACTTATTATTTCCACTTGCAGATTTTCTAATTTATATAAAATTTATTGGTTTTTTTTGAAAAATATTGTATCAATTATTTTTTTACATATAAATGATATCGATTTCGCGATATACATATATAGACATAAATCAAATCGATTAAAAATGGTAGCAACTGCGTTTTTAAATTAAAAATTAAGCGAAAATGTTATAAATTATAAATATTAACTTGTAAAAAAATAATTGACACAATATTTTTCAAAAAAACCAATAAATTTTATATAAATTAGAAAATCTGCAAGCGGAAATACTCAATTGCAAGGTTGTGTTCCGGTGAGAAGTGGCGCGCGCATCGCGAATTGGGTTGACAGGCGCAGACCGGCGCGGCGAACGAGTGGAAACACGCTGATGGTCGTCATCGACGACGACGACGACGACGGCGACGACGACGACGACGTATGCGCAAATCTCCGTCAGTCAGTGACGGAGTTGCCTGGTTGCAGCGTGGGTGGCACGCGCGCGCGTTGGCCCGGCCAGCTCGATTCGATTAAACTTTGCAGTAGCCCTCGTTCGTCGCGAGCGGGGGTGAGATCTCGTGCCGTAGCTTGTTACATCGAGTATCATTATCTCTTCGTGGCTATACGTCAGAATCGCGTTGCAGGACGCGAAACGGGATAAACGTGACGATTTGTGCTTCTGCATTCAGACATAATCGGAGAACTTACACGGAAGACTTGCTGCTTCCTATTCGTACGACGTCACGCGGGTGCGAGAGGTAATTGAAAGGAACTTCGCGAGGCTGTTTCTCATGACTGTTCGTGCGCGTGCGAATGTTGAGATAGGTGCGCACCGATTGCGTTCCGAGATATCGTCTTTGTGCCGAGAGTATGAATGTGCAATGTGTATCTTTCAAATACGTCGCTGCTATTTAAAAGTTTCGTAGTTTTCAAAATATCAATCTTTGGAAATCTTTCTCTCAATCTTTAATCAAGATTTTCTTCTCATCTGTTCTTTGAATAAATATCAATTTGTGAAGCTTTAAAATACAAAATAATTATAAAGATAATCAAATTAAATCAGGAACAAATTACTGTTGCACTTACTTGCATTTCTAAAGTTTAATTTATAAAAATTTAAATTATTGATATTCAAGAATTTCGTTTAAAGAAAAGAATCAAATTTATCAATTTATCCAAAGCTATCTGTAATGTAAAATAATACGATTTTAATTTGTATGCAAATTGTCCTAGAAAGTTCAATATTGTAGGAGGTGATGTTATCTGTCATTTTAAAAGTGTTCATACAAACATTTTTCAAATATTCTGTTTCGTTTCCGAGATTTCCGAGAAAAATGTTTATATAAACGCATGCTCCATTTCCGAATGGTTTTCGAGACTAAATGTGCAGTTGCAAAATTACTATTAAAAAGAAGATATTATGTACTTTTTCAAATAATTCATTGTTCAGGTGATACACTTTTTAAAATTTATAATAAATTTTTGAAAATTTATACTAAATGAACAAATAAAGTAAGATAACATTCGTTTGTTTGCAAAATAAAAATATCTTAATTTAAACGATCAAGAGACGAGCAGGTAAAATATTTAAATAAATAAATTATTTGACTATTTAATAAAATAACGACGTACTTATATAATACATGATAAATGCATAAACAAGTTTGGCTCACAGAATCTTTATTAGCTTAAAATTAAACATATAAGTGATAAAAAACTTACAAAATTTTAACATATCTTTTTCTTAAACCTCAAAATATGAATAAGAGGTCGAGTTAATAAACCAGATAATAGTCTCCATCCGCATATGATATGGCAATTGAAGATACTTAAACATATCGTGGCCAATGATAAATGTACATAGTTAACATAAAAAAAATGTAAAATTTCAATAATGAATTTATCATTTGGCGAAAATTACATTTAGTTCAATGTATAAAGTATGTTGTCAAATGTATAAAATTAATTAATCTAAAACACATACATCTAAAACAATTACAATTCAGATTAAATAATAAAGAAACAATTGATCATATAAACAAAAATGTTAACAAATTTAGGCAACGTATCGGAAATAAAGATTTAAACTGTCTGTTTTATTTGTTAGTCTTTTATTGCGAGTTCCAATAACTGAGCGAAAGACGAATTATATACATCGAAATATATATGACTTTGAAAGTTACGAAAGTGTATTTAGTAGATAAATACTTTTCGGTTATCTATTATATTGTTTTGGTGGATATCAAAGTATGAATCATCCAGCGTTCTGCGTCATTTAAACCCGGTAAAATTCTCTTTATTTCTGTTCCTTTTCGGTTCTAAAACGAGATAGAGAGAGTTTTAAGTCTCACTTAAAATTAAAGTAACATTAGTGCAGCCGGGTCTTATACAATTAATTATTTATTATTTATATAATTAATTTTTTTGTTTGTTTCTTTTTTGTTGTTTTATATAAATTATTTCCATGATCTTTTATGATGTAATGAGTCTTTTATTATTATGTTCGAAATCTAAAATTTTAACGTTCTTCCAGTCAAAAGTATGATTTGTCCTTATCATACGTTCAAATATAACGGACAATGAATGTTAGATGGATCTAACTTTATATTGTTAATACATTCTTTTAATCTCGTTTGTTTTTTCGTTCATCCTACGTATGAACTGTCGCCGTTCTTATAGTTAATTTTAAGATTAATTAACTGTTGCAAACATATTCAGTTTTATCTTTGTGTATTTTTATAAATTTATTAAGAGTACAAAAATCTACTGTGGTTATAGATTTATTTATTATTGACGCTGCTAAGTCAGAAACCAATTTAAAATAAGGAGCCTGAAAATAAAAATCGGCGTAAATCGAATGTAATTGGAGAGTAACAGAAACTCCTAGAAAACGAAAATTGGACCAATGAAAAGAAGCATTTATTGAACTCTGATTACTTAATATTTTTAATTTATTAACAAATAAATATTTTAATTTTCTGTTAATGACGTCAAAAATAAAATCAAATAACTATTGTCTAATAAGATATCAATATATAATTCAATTTTGTTTTTATAAAACGAAGAATGAGACAAAAGAATTGAAGGATCCACTCTAAATTGGTTCCTATAGCATTTCGGTGATTTAAGAAAAACGGTAATGTCCAGGAAAAGTTTCTTTGTGACATTAATTCATATAATTTTGTTATTTTTGACAATCGAAGAAGAATTCTGAAAATTAACAATGATTTTCCTCTAATTCGATAAAATAGTAGATTCAGTAAATTTTAATCGGTCATGGTAACCATCAAACCTTTCAAGAATATTATTCACTTGGGAACAACAAACAATGATAGATGTTATCGACATAATGAAAATAGATAGGCAACTCTAATGTACTTAAAATTCTTTCCTCCATATCTTGCGTAATAATATCTTGCGTAATAATTAGCGGAAGAACCCATAAGAGTATTATAGGATTGTTTATAAATTACATTATTAAAAATAAAGTAGATGATAATACAAATTTAATTGTAGATATAAATTTATCTTTTGGTAATTTATTGTCTTGGTCTGATTTATTAACTTGACCTTCCATTATTTTATATTTTTAAGTTTTTAATATGTTAAGATTTTGTAAAGTTTTTTATCGTTTAATGAATTGATGAAGAAACTCACTCTGAATTGATGAAGAAGCCAAAACGTATTTATGGATTTATGTATTATGTATGTTATTTAATTATATAAATAGAGTTAAATAATTCTTGTTTAAATATCTTATATTTGCTCGTTTCCTGACGGTCGTTTAAATTAGGATATTTTTTGCATTTTTCTGTCAAAAAAACAGGACGCATATTCATATGAATATTTTTGCTTGTAATAATTATCATCTCTTGTTATCAGAATATATTGACTTTTCCTCTTGAAATACCTTGAAAATTAAAATCATTCTGTATTATTATGCGGAATTAAATTTTGATGTATTCTGCCAATTCTAGTAGCTTCTTTACTTTCTCGCAATGTTCTATAAAAATACGCTAAATACGCAAGACCATTTATTTACCTACGTAAACTTATTTTATTCCTTGATTCTATAAAACAGATTAATGTCACGTTTTACATTTTAACTTTTTGTCGACTAGTGTATCACGCAGCGCAATCCGCATCATTCAACGTTCATATTCAATTATACATACACCTACACTTCTTACCGAGGAGGTATATGGAGGGGATTTATTCTTTTATCTTACCATCCGCTCTCTGTTTATGAAGTATGATATTATATCAAAAGAATGTTATCTTCATTTCAAGGCCTTTTGTGTTTTTACTATATATGGAATATAATCAAATGAAGGGAGGGGGAATTTTTCATAAGATAAAATGATGATTTCATAAGATAAAATGAAATCTCATATGGATATCTCATTTTATTTTATGCATTTTATTTTATGCATATCTTGAAAGATATGACGAATCAGTCAGAAATTGTCTAAAAACGATGTTCGATCTCTTACTTGAGGATTTCTAGAATAAATTATAAATTACAATGATATTTTTATTACTCAGATAATCCGATATTTGAAACAATATTATTGCTATCCAATAATTTAATATTTAAAATAATATTCATTCTTCTCTATCTTATGCATAATCTATCATTCTATTTTATGCAAGTCTTGAAAAATATGATAGAATCAAATATCATGATCTCCAATCTTTTACTTAAGTTTTCTAGTTTATTCTAATTATTTAAAAAAATTTTTTTGTTCTTTCGAGCACACTAAATATTAGGCTTGGTCTACAATATATGAAGTAAACTTGATATAATAAGTAAGAGTAAGAAATTGATCCAATCACGATTATTCTTCTTACATTCGATTGTGATTGATCAATTTCTTACTCTCACTTTTTATACCAGTCTTACTCCGCATGTAGACTAGGCCTTTATACATAATAATAAAGCCTATATTTAACTCGTATATTGAGTAACATCTGCATTATGTAAATATTCATTCAGTCTCTCGATAAATTATTTTTATCTTGTCATGTATAAACGAATAAGCGGAAAGTGCGCAATCAAAATTCATACATTGACTTACACGACAACACGACTCTTAGAATCTTCTTTCGACAATTTTAATTAAGGCTAACAGACGGTTAACTCGCAGTGTAATATCAATAATTATATCATAGAAGAAAAAGAGAGAAGAGAAGATGTAATACACTGATGTTAATATTGGTATTACTAGGAGTTAAATATATCGGTTAACTTTAACCGAAATTAGTGAAAGAGATCCTTAATCCAAATTTAATAATATTCGTAACTAGAAAAGTGACCACAGTTATTCTATTTTTTAGAGAAATAGCTGTGATTGGATAATTTCATAATTATGGATGTTATTAAATCCGATTAAGGCCTTGTAAATGTAATCTATAATAAAAATAAAAATTGCAAAGTGAAATAAGATATTTTTCTTAAGTACAATCTTAAGATGTTATATAAATCAATCATCGAGCCAATCACAGAATAGTATTAGATAATTTGGTGAACTTGATTCAATTAGAATCTGATTACTTAAAAGTAACATATACGGACAATTTTAATTTCACATTAATTTATAATAAGATTAAATACCTTAATATATCGAAAATTTCATGATAGATTTTTAGCTCTGTTAAAACAACATTTCAATTTGGAAATCTGTGATTCCAATGGATTGACAAACTAATTTGCATTATTCGTAATTTATTGCTGAAAAGGACTACAAAGTGAATCGAAACGTCCAATTTGAAAAATTTGAAGATGTTATCTTGCCATTAATGCAATAAAGGTTTTTATACGATTCTGAACACATCGTAATCTGTGTTGCACTTTCATTAGCTCTTTAATTATCGCTACTAAAGTTAAGTTGAAAGCGAAAGAAAATATTCGTTGAACAAAGGAATAATCATCTTTGATAAGTAAATATAATGTCCTATTTTTGCAATGACATTAACAACACTCGATTTCAGAACAAGGCTCATCATCGAATCAAAGTACGGCGGCTGCTCGATGATCGTCTTCTCTTGTCAAGAGGACGAAGAAGCCGAGGACGAAGACAACAATAATTCACGGAAAGACGGATGTTTATGCAATTGGCGATGTTATGCAAGAGACTTAGGAGACAAGTGGCGAACAGTTGAGATGTCCTTCATAAGGGTAAATCAATTGTGAAATATAACGAAATTCATAGAAGTGCGATGCGACTCGTAATGATGCAGAAACACTTTTGATTTCCCGTGACTCTGAGAAAGGCATGACCACGACAGCATAATGTGGAAGGCGAAATGGTTACGTTTCACCGAATGCTTCTGCCGAAGGTCCGGCCTCGTTCTGATTTTACCGTGTCTGATCATTATCATCCTTTATCTCGTTTCCGACGACGAATACGAATACGACGTTTTACAATATCCATCCTTCAAGTCGTATAACATCGCTGAAGGTGAGTCTCATTTCCTTGTATTGTCTTACCTCCTCATCATTTGAGTATACTGACGTGCATTTTCATAATATTATTATATAATATTAATATAAAATATTTAATATTATAATTATTATATCATTAAACTGTCGTGTTATGCTGTTTATTGTCTAATGCAGTTTGATGTAAGTTTGATGATATGTTAATATTTTTATTAATATACATTATTATTATATCGTTAATATTTTTATATATATTCTACAAAAATTTTATATTACTTTTTATATATAGTGTTTCATTTTAATCGACGCATTTGAATTTCTCCGGGACAATGCAAGATATTGAAATCCTATTTTTACAATATGTATGTGGTATCGAAGGGGACATATTTTGCTTAATAAAATTAAAAACTTTTTAAAATTAAACTTTGAAATGGAAGTAGGTTAAATGAAGGTCAAATTCATTCTTATAAATGACAACTTAATTTTTTAAAACACCTTTGTAGTAGCCATCTCTCATTACGAGCTCAACGCGTTATGATTCAAGAACATCGAAAATCAAATGGCTAATTAAATGTGAACTTACAATAATCGCCCTCATATATATATTCGAACTATTGTCCCTGAAAGTAGAAGATAATACAATGCTGATCTGAATCTGAATGCATCTAAATAATCACGACACATTTGATAGAGTTGAGTCGGCGAAATGTTACTAATGATACGCAACAGTGTCACTGCTGAATCAGTAGTACTACTAGTATTTAACACTATTACTGTCAATGCTAGTATGTACACTATTAGATTTAGTAATGTTACTATTGCAGTAGTATGTTATTATTGGCTCCAATAGTAGTATTAATTAATATTCAGTACTACTGCAATAATAAGTGCTACTACTATTGTCATTACTGTAAATACTATTTGTATTCGCTATTACAATAGTGCTGAACTAATAGTATTCATTGTAGTAGTGATACTATTAATATTTATCACTACTGCAGTATTCTTGTTATATTATGTTACGTATGACACTTGTGCAATGTAATTTATTATAAAAATATAATTTATTATAAAAAGTTCAGAGAAAAATTTAGTACTTAAAAATCAATATCAGCAATTGATATCGATAAGTTCTCTCTTCGATATTTGTAAAATTTACAAATTAATGAAGCAAAGTTCTCATGTCATTAATCGCCAATTCGTATTCTTAAGTAAATAAGAGTAAAATAAATTAATAAACCTATAAAATAAGTAATAAATCTATATATATATATATATATATATATATATATATATATATCCCTTAACCATTTATTTTAATCAAGTATGCTGTAAACTAAATAGATGATCAATGACATGAGAACTTTACTTTATTAATTTGTAAATATTTTATATATGGTATATTTTTGAGTATATCCGAAACACAGATGTTTGTTCTAAATTTTCGTAGAATGTCAATGTACATTCAACGATATTTTTAATATCTTAAATGTTTTCATAGATGTATTATACATAGATATTTTCATTTTTAGTGAAATCATTGCTTATTTGTTATAACAAAATACGCACTATATTATTGAAGTCTGAAGCCTAAAGTAAAATTATATTGAATTATGTTTGGCGATAGGCATGGTGGATGGTTATCTCGTATGGAATCCGAAATGTCATATGCTGTCCAAAAAACCTTTGGATCCGTCCATCGCGAAATTCGTGAGGAAGGAAAAATTGGAGAAATGTCCGAACGATCGTGTCCTTTCGCAAATTTCAAGGGATCTTAACGGCAGCGTATTTCTTTCTCTCGATCCTGCCATAAAAACCATGCATAGCGACGTTGTCTGCTGCTGGTCGCCCGTAGTCAGGCCCAAAGTGGATAGGCCCAAGAAGGACAACTACGACTCTACGATATCGTAAGATTTATCATCGTCACTCTTTGCATTGAAAGTTCCAGTGTCATCTTAAGACATTCAGGTGCATTTAATCTGCTGAAAAAAGAATTAAGTGGCAAGAATTACTTTGTTCATTTATTCACGATATAAAAAAAAATAATATAAAAAAACTGTACCTGGAGAGATCGAAGTCGCAAGCTATTTGGCCTATACGATTAGAATTTTTCCTGGAAAACATTTGCCGATCCTTTCTTCCTAATAGAGTCAAGCAGTGCGAGAACTTCACCGGACAAGTGATGCTTCCGCGCGAAATGGAGGTGGCGTACGTATCATGCAAGGTGAAGGCAAAATCGAAGCCCAAAGCGAAGACGAAGAACACGAAGCTGTCAACTAATACGGTGTATGAGAACGTTCACGCAATCTTGAACCCGGAGAAAGTACGCGAACGTATAGATCACAATGGCAGCCAGCCCGGAAACTTTTCAAGAAAGTTGAGCGTGCTCGTCCTCGGCATCGACAGCGTCAGTCGGCTAAATTTCTATCGAGCTATGCCGAAAACCGAGAGATATCTGCGCGAGACTGGCTGGATTGGTCTAAAAGGCTATAATAAAATCGGCGACAATACGTTTCCGAATCTGATGGCGATTTTGACCGGTCAGACACCACAACAAGCATATTCTCGGTGCAAGCCGACAGTGGCTTACAAACTCGATAACTGCCCTTTTCTTTGGCACAACTTCCGTAATGCTGGCTACGTCACGGCCTATGGTGAGGACGAGACTATCCTCAACACATTTAACTACCTCAAGGTTGGCTTTGTCGAGCCGCCTACGGATTACTACTTGAGACCATATATGCTAGCCAGCGAGAAACTTCTTAAAATCAAGAAAAGGTAATGAATTAACTTTATCGTCCAAAGAGCAATATGATCTTTTTGCTGATTGATGAAATTTTCGTTCGTGCTTTTTGCAGATTCAACATGAAATATTGTACGGGTCCCAAATTAAGCTTCGACCGGATCTTCGATTACGCTGTAAACTTTGCCCAAACCTTTGTCGGCATGCCATACTTCGGATTCTTCTGGACAAACACGATTAGTCATGACAATATGAACGGCATTTCTTCGATGGACACTCGTGTGTTGAAGAAATTCGAGTTTCTAGAACAGGAGGGAATACTGAACGATTCGATGATAATCTTCCTGAGCGATCACGGTATGCGCTGGGGCGAATTTCGCAACACCTTTGTCGGTTGGTACGAAGAGAGGTTACCGTACATTTACATCTGGTTACCCGAATGGTTCCGTCAGAAGAATCCCGAAGCCCAACGAGCTCTTGCGGTGAATCAGAATCGACTCACCTCGCCGTTCGATCTCTACGAAACGCTACGGGATGTTCTCGTCATCGGAGGTGGTGATGCTGATTCCAGTCCAGGATGTTCCACCTGCCAGTCCCTTTTCGCGCCAGTCCCTAGAGAGAGAGGCTGTCAAGATGCAGGTGTGGTTTATCATTGGTGCACTTGCACGGCTTTCAAGTCGATTAACGTCAATGACAGAATCGCCAACGGTGGTGTACAGAAGTTCTTGGATCATATTGAGAGTATCGTAAAAAATTACAAGGACAAAAAGGGCCGGCGACTATGCGCGCGGCTCAAGCTAAAGAAGGTGCACCGAGTGGATCAGGTGATCGACTTCGGCACGGATAATCTGTCCAGCATTACATATTTCTACATGATTCAGACAGTTCCCGGTAACGGTAATTTCGAGGTAACCATTAGGTATCACGGTGATGGCAATTATACTCTATCTGATAGCGAAGTCAGCAGAATCAATCCTTACGCCATGAGCGCCAGGTGTTTAAATCGCGGCATGAAGCAGTATTGTCACTGTGTAAAGTAAACATGAATTCATCAAAATTTGACTTTATAAGCATTGTTACACAATTTTGTTGTACTTCATTAACATTTCGTTGAATCCGATCGAAAAAAGTTAACTTTTTTAAGTTAGAAAGTTAACTGGTTTTGAAAAAACGCTATTCCTAAGTTGAAAATATGTGACGATGAAAAATATTCAGACGTTACTTTAAATAACTTTTCTAAAACGTAAAACCTTGCGATGCATTTGCATTGCGATGATGTTGCAACAAATTTTCAAGTTTTATTTTTGTGTTAAATTGTACTTTACGTGTTTTTTCCATACACGATGAACTTAATTACTTTAATATAACTATATATATATTTAAATATAACTATTGCGTAATCTTGAATCAATTTTTGTGAAAATATGTGCATAGTTCTACTGATTTGTTCCGTACATATCGAACACAAAGGTTGATTGCCTCATCTCAAGGAATTAGGGACCTGAGTGTGGATATTTGTTCGTTTATCAAGAATAGCTGAGACTAAAATTTTCTAAAGCCTTAATTTAACATTTAAATAATAAGTGATAATATATAGTCAACATCAATGAGTTAAATTGATCTTTCTAAATATGTAAAATTATTATTAACGAATGGAAATTAAATATAAGCTAAGTGCCAAAAATTAAGTGACAAGAAACTATGATGTTGCATACGTTTAAATTTATAAAAAAGTATGCTACTAAAGATATTTAAAATGTTATATATGCAATTCTAGATAAATTTTTGACAGTTAGCTGATATTTGTATTTCCACTTTCTACTATTACATGTATGTGTAGTTTAACAACGAAGATATAATTATGAGAGAACAAGCATAGTATGAAAAAAAGTTAAATTTGATACTTGATAATTTCGTACATTAATAGTATCTAAGTTATCGTACATATCTTATCAGAGGATGTTCATCATACGGAATAATTTTTTTCCATGCATTGTTGCACCACGATTTATTGCGAATGTACGACACAATGTTCGTTTGAATCGATGTACATTAAAACTGCATGAAGTGTGATATAAGTAAGTGAAAGACATAAGAACGTATCTAAAGAACGAAGAGAGAATCGAATATACTTTCGTGGTAACGTTGCAATGACATATGATGCTCGTCTTTTCTTATGAATATGTATTACAAGGCACATTAGTCGTAGTTTGTAAGTAATGCGTGTGCCTGTCTTACAAGTGCCAAATATGTTCTGTGCTAATCTAGATTTGAAATCATAGACCTTATAATAAGTATGGACTGACAATACAAGCAAAATCGTATCTATATTTCTCTTTCTAAAAATGCCTGAAAATATCCCTAACAGTAAAAGTTGCAGCAATATTGCTGCAAGTTTTGTGCTGTTGGAATATGTTTCGCGCATGCTTAATATATTTATTATACATTGGATATTTCATTAAGATTATCTCTTCAGATAAGATTTTAGTTTCATTTGGCATATTTTTTAATTATTTCCATTTTTACATTTTCAAAGGACTCTACCCAACCAACACTAAGTATTTCTGAAATATTTATGAAATGTAAAAGCAACATTCAAATATTGGTTAAAAATTCCATTTGTATATCGTTTCAAGAATGTTCCATATATATTCCTCAAAATTTTTATTTTTCCAGAAATTTCAAGTATAGTTCGTGAACTACTTTTTAAATAAAATTGTACTATGAAGAACACATTTCATGTGCTTTCACCGTGGATCCTAATGTTGAAGCTCGCTCACAGGCGATCTGCTGCGATCCTTATATTCTTTCTCAAGTGATTTTTGTTTATAGTCCAAGAAGCTGCGTGAAAAAATCGTGACTGTTTTATAAAATCTAGATTTTTTAATATTTAGTTGTATTTAGGATAAAAATCAAAATGTTAAAATCAGCAGGTCAGGTATTAGAACTCTGGCGTTGGCACTCTTTCAAAAACTAAAATAGGCACTGGTCAGTTCATAATACTTATAAGGTCTATGATTAAAACAAACTTTTCTTTTTATTTCCTACACCGATATGATCGCCATAGATTATGTTATTTTATATACATTTCAGCTTATGCGAATGCATAAATGGGAACCAAAATATTATATTTGCGTGATAATGAGAATGAAAGCCGGACTAATAAATTTATAACATTTTAGACCTACCAAATAATATCTTAGAGACAAGTTTTTTGGAAATTTTTTTCTCAACAGAAATATTGAGAGAAATTTGTCAAACTTTTCAGTTTCGCAAAATTTATCAAAAGATTTATTTCTAAAATATTCTTTGGAGGCCTAAGATATAATTTACAGAAATAAGAATCCAAGCCAATGTGAGCCAATATAAGTTAATCGCATATAGAATCCATATATCTGAGACAAAAAATTCTTTACAGACGTTTCAACTCTTGCGTCATCTTCAGTGTGAAATTGAATAAACAGTTATATGTGTAATAGTTGTTTATCAAAATGGAACATACAATATAAAAGTCGCTTTTAGTCCGAATAATAATAAAAATACTGCATATTTGTCAACTATGCGGTAAGTAGTTCATGATTAATATAATATTTTTAGTAGTTTTGATAATTTTATACTACATATTTCAACAATTATCCGTTTTATTTGTTTTATAACAATCATCCTCCTTAATATTAAAGATGAATAGTTAAACTTTTAAAACAACATGTGTTTTCACATATGGGAAAACGATTAATCCTATAATTAAAATCTGCAAATGTGAGAAATTTATACAAGTAGACGTTGAATTTCTTGCTTGGATTCTCTTATTCCTGTGATTTATTCTTCGGAGTCTTTTATGAAGATTAAGATAATCTATTTCTTTACAAAGTATAAGGGTCGTTCTCGCGTTTAAGAATGGAATTTTACGTGTAAGCTGAAAATAAAGGCCAATAAAATATTTGACTATATTTTACTACGACGTTATGTATGCTTTATTCTAAAGCAGTATGAGAACATAAGTCTTAATCTAATTAAAAAATGTAATTAACGAGAGCATTTCGGGATTATTTGGAGATTGTCTGTATGGGATCTCCGTCGAGTATTAGCCAAGCAAATTAAATAATATTCCTTAAATGGCAGAAATAGAATCTAGTTAAGTAGATAAGCATCACATTCTTCGAGCGTACGTTCTTACAAGATTCCAGTGTCAAAAACAAACGTTAACTTCGCTATCGTAAGTTATTTGACAATTATCTGAGTAGATACGAATGAAATTATTAACTCAAAAATTATTTGTAAATATTTGCGTATACGTCTTTAAGAATAGCGTTTTCTATAATCATTAAATTATTATTATCGTCGTATTATATAGAAGCATTTCTTGCTTCGCTCTTTTTATTTTTTCTTCTGAAAATAAAATTTCATAGAGTTCAATCTGATATAGCGTGATTCATTACTTTAGACAATTAACAATCATCATTATGCAATATCCAATTATCAGTCTCTCTCTCTGTGTGTGTGTGTGTGTGTGTGTGTGTGTGTGTGTGTGTGTGTGTGTGTGTGTGTGTGTTTGTTTTTGT
>Ga0157364_1004530_pt1 | contig 13893 bp, 10 predicted proteins | sample AttsexASBM2_FD_111476 | JGI IMG/M metagenome (GOLD analysis project Ga0157364, IMG submission 111476) | Fungus gardens microbial communities from leaf cutter ant in Ribeirão Preto, State of São Paulo, Brazil - Atta sexdens ASBM2 | ecosystem: Host-associated > Fungi > Mycelium > Unclassified ... | reverse complement strand
TTATATCTTATATTATATACTAACCAATCACATCTATTATCCACTCTAGATAATACTAAGCTTATTTGCTCTCACTCATTTTCTTCTAGTATATATCACACTTTATCCCAATTACCCATTAATCCATAGACAAGAGCTTCTTTATTCCATAACAATTTCATAGAGTTGAGTTCTAATCAATAATTTTCATAGTATCTGACAAAATCCAAAGTATATTATCACATACTTCATTCAACTTGTATTTCTACAACCAGTAGACTAATTCTCACAAACCAAGTGAAAAGTCCCAAATAAGGGCTACTTGTACATATGCAGGATGTATAAAAGTAACAACAGATTACTAAGATATCAAACTATTAGTAACTATAAGTTTCATTGGCTATTATTTCAGGAATGACTGAATGGATTCCCACAATCAAACATGTGTTGGAAAGTACTCATCAAACAGTTTCTAATGATATATTATATATTATATTGTTATAGTCTTAAGTTCTTAAGGTTGGGCAAAAGAATAACTCTTATATAGGAGTAATACAAGAGAACTCGATAAAGAGCTCTTTACAAAATAGTCTATCTTATATACACCTATGGATGGTCTGTGCTAACTACTGTGCACCCTACCCTAAATAACCATGTGTAGAGCATGAGGCCAACATGTAGTATCCATGTTGTATGACATTATTTTGTTCCAGACTCTTCTACCCAAGTCCCATGATCAATGTTGTGACCACATCATCAAGTGTGACTGATGTGACTGATCACTTCCACCCTAACCCCAGAGTTCAAAAATAGAAAAAGTAAAAAATAAATCAAAAGAAAATAAAAATGAGAAAGAAAATCAAAAGAAACAAAGTCCATTTTCTATGGTCTTGACATATATAGAGATTAGTATTCATAAAATTATAAGCATATCAATGTAGTGACATAATTAGTTACATTCTAAAATTAGCCTGACATCTGCTATGATAGATAACAGCTCTACCAGGTACAAGTTTTGATCATGTAATGGAAACAGCTTGTGCACAGACAGACTATTACTATTTTGTATAAATACTTTTTTTTTTGAAGTCAACAATTTATTACATGGAATGTGATGGCAGTCTGAAGTAACTACTTCATAGCTACAGTACAAAAGCCCCAAACAACATTTGATATAAATAAAAAAGAAAAGGAATAATTAAGTCTACTACACTAGACTAAAAGATGTTGCTCTCTTCTTGTAGAGCTTCTCTACTTTTTTACCATGCCAATCTCTATTAAAACAGTTTCTCCAATATAAACAATGATAATTGTCCACTAGATGGTTCCCTTTGCAGTTGATGCATTTGAAAACATAGGGATATGGATCACTCTCTTTGGTTGCTAACCTTGGAGAAATTGTCTTCTTATTTTCCTTGTAACATCATCCCATTTCCTGATAATGTTCTATCTTGTGTGAGCCATTGTACTTGACACACCTGGACATGTAAGATTGATAGGCAAGGGTAGAATGTCCCTATTTCCAGCAGTTCTTGTATTGTAGTACTCCTGGGTTTATATTTGTACTCCAGGCTATGTAGATATGTCAACTGATGTTGAATTGTCAATTGATGATGTTTTTTGCTTTTGACCCATTCTGTGAGTCCCAGATGTTGACCCATACTATAGTCATATCAGACTTAGGGGACACTTTGATAATTTATAGCTTTGAAGCCAAAATAACATTGTCAAATAGAAGCATTTTCTTGAGAACTGCTTCAATAATGTCAGAATTGATTAGCAGCTTTGTCTTGTCTGTGATATAAGAGAATCCTAAGATCTTCAAGTAGCATTTGGATTGTGGAAGTTGTGGACTGTCAATGTTCACAGAGTCAATAATCTTGAAATACTTCTTGATGATGAAAAGATCTGAGTTGTTTACTATTTTGTTGGTGGTGATGACAATGCCTCTGTTGTCAGCTTGAATGAAGTCAACTGAGATAACAAACTTGGGCTCCTTGAGAAGACTGTTGATGCTGATAATGTGACCATTGGCTTGGCCAATGATCAAATCTGTATGATTAGAGCTTATTAGTATGATTACTTGTTTTCTTGATGGCTCTTTAGTGGTCATATTGATTCTAGGCTTTGCCTTGCTCTCTTTGCTATTAACTGTATTGGCTATATTGATGATTTTCCTGTCAGATAAATACAGGAAAGCTTCTTTGATTTTAAGAACCTCTTTGACATTCCCCTTAAATACTTGAGCATAAAACTTCTTCTGTTGATGAGTTGAAGTCTTGAAAATTGTATTAGCTATATTATTTAGCCTGGCAGGAATAGGAGGAATGTTTGACTACTCCGTCTTCTTGCTAGTATTTGTACTTGGCTTAGGTATGAACTGTGCTAATACACAGTTTCAAAATGAATGATTGTTTTCTTAATCTGAGAAGAGTTTATCTCACCCAGACTTGTAAATTGCTCTAAGCAGCTCCTTAGCTGGGAGACTGAACTTGTTGATAGCTAGAATGTTATTAGCTGTTTTGTTGCCAAGAGATCATTGCTTAACAAATAAAGTAATTTTGTAAAGAAAGCATGCAATATTTTATGTGTTCCTATTGATGAATTTGTTGAGGCCAAGAAGAAAAATAGGAGTAAAGAATCTATCCCATAGTTCTGGATCTGGAGATTGATTATTATGGTAAGGTATAGCTAAAGATTCCAGAGTGGGCTTTAGCATAGTAATCCCATATCTTGAGCATGAGGTATTGGTATATGTTCACCTGCCATCTCAGATATAGCAAGCTTAGAAAGAACTAAGAGTATTGCAGATTCTTGTAATTTCCCATTATTGGCTATAGGATGCAAAGACTAGCTATCAGACTAGGTCTTGACTCATTCAGCATAATCTATTTTAGATAGGGCAGATTTAGATGAGATATTCCACAACATGTTGGTGTTCAAGAAAGTTGACATATTAAAAGGAAATTTAAAGCTCACTGGAGCCTTAGAAGCTAGTGGCTCCTTAGAAGTAAAGAGGTCAAAAGTAAATTTTTTAGTTTGAGACTTCTTGGGCTTCATTGTCCAACAATTTGAGAGGAAGGAAAAATATATTCACTAATATTCCTATAGGTGTTGCCATATGAGATAGTGGTAAGAGATAATTTTGACTGTTGTATAAATACTTCTATATTTGAAGATTAGACCTCAGACTTAAAAATATCAATTTACATTAATTATCATCAATTATTATCCTTTATTATCATTTTCATCATTATTGAACTTCTAAATCACTTCTAAACTACACCAAAAATTCAGATATCACAAACAAGTGAGTAGTTCATTTTGTGATAGTATATACAGTATATTATTATCAAAATATCTCTTTCTGTATTTAAGAACTACAACTATCATGTATGGTTTCTTAGTCTAATAATCAACTTGGATTAAGTGCTACACTTATCTTAGTTCATATCCAAAAACTTTCATCCTAAATTATGACTATATGACAAAATTAAGCTAGATACAATATCTTCCTATTGAAGTCAAGGTCATTATCTATATAGCACTCTACTTCTAACTTGCTTCTACTCTTACATCTACTAAGTTTCTACTATCTGATCTGTTTTTTATACTATATCTGCAGATCTTCTAGTGAGTATGAATTACCTTTAATAATATCTTAATAATACTTTTCCTACTGTTTTAGATATTTTGTTTTCTGATTCTAAAAATAACTGAAAGAAATATTAAAATCAATTATAAAATTAGAGTTAGATATCTTTATATTTTATAGAAATTTAACAGATTAGTGTAACATGTACTTCTCTCTTCTATACCACCATCTTGTATAGTAGCATCTAATAGAGAAATTGTGAATAAATACTCTTTTAATTCTTCAGCTATGTCTAGTCTCAACAATACTAACAATGTATCAGAAGACATTAACATGGATAGTCCCAAAGGCAGGTCCAATATCATCAGCAGGAACTCCTCTAGAGAGCATTCAACTGCTTCTAGTGTCTCTAGTGTGGCTTATTCAAAGCAAATGGAAATACAGAATGATGACCCCAACTGGACTAATCAAACTGATGTTGAATTGTTCAACATTCCATTCTCTTCTCAAGTAGGAGGGGAGAACAACAACCAGGTCCCAGCTAACAATAATCCTTAAGATCCCACTACACATGTGGACCTCACTAACAACATGTTTCCCATTTCTGATCAATCTGATCTCACCCCACCCTCTTTGTCATACACTGAACTTCAACCTGTGGATGTAAACTTATGAGAAGGCCAAACTCAGCCAAACTCTATTTTTGGTAGAATGAGTACTCAGAACATCGATGTCAACAACATCAAAACATCTCTTACATACATCTCGGAGTTTATTGCAAGTCGTCATATCAAGAATAACAGAGAAATGGATATATCTTGTTTAGAAGGCTTCGGTAAAATCACATTCGATCTAGTTAAGTCCATCTACAGAGAAGGATGGGATAATTTACTTGCGGGGAATAGTTCTAAATTGTTTCAGGACAAAATAAAGGAAGAATTCACCATAAGAGTTCTGAGTGCTACTATGAATAGGAAATCTGACAGATTCTCTCCTCCCAAACCTGTGGAATTCACCAACATTCCTCCACCTACAAATCCATTCAAATCGCCCAAAGAAGGAGGAGCAAAACCAAAATTGAATAACAAACCTATCAATAACAAATCTAACAAATCTTCCTCCAAGCCAGCTCGTACTTATGCACAAGCTTCATCTGCTAACATTTGAGACATTCTTAAATTAAAAGAAAACTTCCCCAAATTATCAGACAAAAAAATCAAAGAAATCCACAAAATGGTTCACAATTCTAATACTCCTAAACTGAGACTTAACATGACTACTAAAGGTCCCTCACATAAGCAAATCATTGTCCCTATGAGTGGTAACAACATCAAGATATTCATGTCATCATTGAATGACTATGTATGTTATGACCTTAAGCTAGAGCTCAGGTTGCACTTAGGCAAAGACTTGAGAAGAGGATAAGGGATTATAGAATTGGTAAAGTGTAAAGACTACAGAGTAGTATCTACACTATATATACTAATATCCCATGAGGAAAGTGTTCATTATACATGAGTCAAACAAGTCATAGTCCATAAGGTTAAAGCAAGGATATTGCACCTACTACATAAGGCACTAACTGAGATACTTGTGGCGCAGCCGATCATGTTGTCATTACCCTTTGCCCAAGTCCATGCTGCATCTAGGAGGCATCAATCATAACAATGTAGTCAATATTAACCAGGCACTCAAAAATGTCAAATCTGATGTTATCATTGATTTCATATGTCCTGATCACAGAGAACTTGTTCTTGTTTTGAATAAAGTTGTAGCTCAATTGGACATTTGTGTTATCAGTATCATATGCAAGTCCACCTGTCCAGAAATTACATCACTGTGGTGATATTATCTCCAATTATACAAGCCTGCCTTTCACAGTGGCCATCTTTCTCACAACACACCTTATAGTGGTACTGCAACCATCTGAGTATTCCATCTTCCATAGCAGAGATACTCCTATTCGACTCAGTCTTCCATGACAGAGTTATTCCTGTCAATGTCTCAACACTGAAACCCTGAGTATCTCCTATAATATCTATTTGTATATAAGACTAGTAGTTACACTGTAATTCACTAGTCTAATAATCGACAAAGATAATTCTTATTGAACTCAATCCCCAGTGTTCAATGGTGACACACCAAATCAGCACTCACTTCCAGCTTGGACTTCTTCCTATCATCTGAAGTTGTGACCATGTGGCAGACAGATGGCATAGCACATAAGCTGAAGCTAAGGTTGTTCCACAAGTCCACACAACTCTGAGTCCATCTTGCAAACTTTCACCTCCAGTGTGAATCGCACCTGACAATCAGCCACTACATCAAAAACACTGACAACATGAACTTGGAAGATATCCAAGATAGTTGTCTCCCACAATCCAAGTCATACCTCAAGATCTTGGGTCTCTCCTACCTCTTAGAAAACACCAATACCTCTATGGACTCAGGGGTTATCAAAAACATCATTAAAACAACTCATATCTTCAACAACATCAAAGTTGCATCAAAGCGACATGTATGCAAAGTTTCACCCAAGTCTGATATAGCTATCATCTGGATCAACATCTGGGACTCGTAAAATGGATCTTCAGCCAAGAAAATTATCAACCAAAGCTTTAATGTAGGAAGTTTCATCACTTCAGTAAGAGAAGCTAACATGAACCCTGGTGTCTCACAATGTAAAAACTGCTAGAAGTAGGGCCACACTATGTTTGCATGCTATTTCCAAGGGTCTCAATGTGTTAAATGCAATGGGCCCCACAAATCCAAACACTATTGTCACTTTGGTTGGTGCTCCAAAACCAACTTCAAAACTAACCCTCCTCATCTCGAAACTAAGCAAGAAGAACTGTGTCCACATACATTCAAGTGCATTAATTGCAAAGGCAATCACCAAGCTGATTCATACACATACCTACTCTGGCATTACTACTTTAACAAGGAATGGCATTCCAAGAAGTATCAGGAGTTTTGTGAAAACAAGAACAGGTTGACATGCTCAGCTGTGAGAAAAGCGCAAGCATGATTTTAAATTCCATCAAAATCTATTTGCATAATGTCCACAAGAACAACTTTCTCATCAACACAATATTTGTTCAATGTCATTTTCATCCAAGAACTGTCTTGGTCCGTTTTAAGAACTATTCTGAGTTCTACTAACTGTGAAGGAGATAAGTTGATAGGAGTTCCAAACCACCCTAACTGGGTGACCTTTTCTAGGTCTTATACACAACCCAATGACTTTCCTAGAGCCACTACTTATATTAACATTCACCTTTCTTCTCTGAGATTTTCTCTTAGAAATGATATTTCGCAACATAGAGACATTTCATATGTTTCTTTCTTCAATCACAGATCTTTTATTTTTTTTGATCAACATTTATTCCAATTTGTCTCAAGCAGCTTTAAAGTATCTAAAGGATACTGAAGTTGAAATTAGTAACATTCTCATCTTGACTGGTGATTTCAATATCAGAGATCACTTTTGGGACCTGAACTTTCCATACTATTCTCATCACAGAGAAACTCTTTTTGAAATCGTGGATTCACTTCAGTTAGAAATTTCTAAACCTTATAAATTTTTTTCTACTAGGTACTCTGATGATCTTCAGATTTCTAACTTGGTGTTAGATCTAGATTTTCTCCACCCTGGATATTCTGAATTCAACAATCACCACATCCATCCCAACTGGAGACTTTCATCTGACCACACTCCTATAACTGTCAATATATCCATCACTGAAGAACAGGTTCATACTAAGAAACGATTCTTAATTAAGAATAGTAAAGAAGAATCACTTTTCATTAACAAGCTTGCTCATTCTATCACAAATATTAACACAGCCCCCCTTTTATGCATGGATGATTTGGAAGCTGTTGTACAAAAGATCACATACAATATCAAAAGAATCTAGCATAAATATTCCAAGATTGTTAATATCACCAAATGATCCAAAGCTTGGTGGGATCACAAGTGCCATACTGATCTAGAGGTGTACAGACAATCTCAATGGATTGAAGACTGAAAGAAATTCAAGAACACCATTAAAAGAGCCAAGCATGAATTCTTTGATGGAAAAATCGATGAAATTGCTAATAAGAAGTGCAGACCTTGGGAGTTGATGAACTGGGTCAAGAAAAGAAAACTCCTGGCTATCGAAGTGATTCATTTCAATGGTCAACCTTGCATTGAGCTAGATGATTTGTAGAACACTTTACACAGGTTGTTCAACTCCACTCAAAGTTAACAAGTCGATACTAGTCTGTTCAATAAAATATCTGCCAAAGCAAAACAATCTTGGTACCCATTCTCCAAGAAAGAACTCAAGCACACCATTGAAAAATGCAACAATTCATCAGCCCCTGGACTAGACAAGCTATCATGGAGACACATCAAGATGATCATCAGAAATAAAGAGTGTTCCTCCAAACTCATTGACATTGCTAACGCTTGTATCGACCTAGGTTATTGGCCCTCTCACTTCAAGATGTCTACTACGGTAATCATTTCTAAGCCAAACAAATTGTCATATGACTCTCCCAAATATTTTCACCCTATTGTACTACTCAACACATTAGGCAAATTATTTGAGAAAATGATAGGAGAAAGACTTCAATTTCACTCAATATCTAACAACTTTGTTTACTCTTGTCAATTAGGTGGACTTAAGCATTGATCTACAACAGACATGGGGGTTATACTCATCCACTTCATCCAATCTAGCTGGGTTAGAAACTTAACCACTAGCATGCTGGTATTTGATATTGCCCAGTTCTTCCCTTCTCTCAACCACCACTTTTACTGCTAATTCTTGACAAAGCAGGCTTTGACCCCAAAGTCTCTATATTCTTCAGGAACTATCTTATTGGAAGAAAAACAAAGTATTTATAGAACAATTTCTCTTCCCCTTTTTGTAATATTGATGTTGGTGTCAGACAGGGTTTGGCCCTCTCTCCCATCTTATCTGCTTTATATCTTTCTCCGATTTTTCACATTCTTGAAAAGCACTTAAAAAATCTTAAAATCCCTATTTCTTTTCTTTCTTTTGTTGATGATAGTCTATTCATTTCTCAACATAAATCTATCCAAGTTTCAAATACAAACATTTTTTGTAGTTACAATGTTGTTTCTATCCTTCACCCAAGTTCAGTCTAGTAGTTGAACATGGAAAGTCTGAAGTTTTTCATTTCTTTAGGTCACATGAAAACTTTAACCCCCCTCCTTTAGACCTTTCACCTCTCAGAGGCCCTACTCTTTTGCCCAAGAATACATGGTGATATCTGGGGTTTTACTTCAACTGAAAGTTATTATTTCATCATCACATTGATTTTTACGCAAACAAAGCCATATCAACCATCAAGTGTATAAAAATGCTCAGCAATTCAACAAGAGAACTCAATCCACTTCAAAAAAGACAACTGTACAGGTGCTGTGCACTACCTATCGCACTATATAGATTTCAACTGTGGTACTATAACAAAGCACCACTTAACTATCCTCTCAAAAGTCTTAGAAAAATGCAAAGAAGGGTGGCCTTATGGATAACAGGTGCCTTTCACACATCACCAACAATGGGAGTTGAAGCAATCATAGGACTCATTCCGATAAATCTTTACCTCAAGAAACTATATCAGAGATTCCACTTACAAGGGTTTTCTCTTCTACCTAACCACATCATCAAGTCAATCCTCATGTCTGTCGATTCTAACAAGCATGATCCACATAGGCTATCCCTCAAAAGCCTCACTGCCAAACAGAAACTCAAGCTACAAAGTCCACTAATTGACATGAACAACAGTTGTAATGAATATGTCCCCTTATTTTCTCCTTTTAATCAGGAGTTCTCCCCTGGAAACAGGCTCATCAACTCCTTTTCAGATTAATTTTTATTTCACTATCGTTCTCAAGAAGCTAAGAATTATATCAGAAACCTCGACAACACTATTACTGAAGCTTCTTCAGATCCATCTTCATCTATTGTCATTTCAGATGCTAGCATCAAAAATAGCATTGCTACTTCAATATTGCACATCCACTTGTATAACAAGCCTATTGTCAAGACTATTCATCGAGCTATCAATATCACCACTACTGAAGCAGAATTATTTGCTATAAGATGCAGTATAAATCAAGCCATCAATATTCCTAATATCAAGTGCATTATCATCATTACTGATTCCATCCATGCCACTGAGAGGATCTTTGACTCATCATCTCATCCTTATCAGACTCATTCTGCCACTATCTCTATGGAACTTAGAGAATTTTTCAAGAAAGACATCAATAACTGCATTAATTTCTTGGATTGTTCCAGTAAATAGAGTAATATAGATAAGCTAAACTTCAATTATAGTCTTTAATGTTGAAATAACCTAATATTATTAGTATATTTGACAGATTGACTTGAATATTCTTGAGATATTTTAAAAATATTTGATTATCATTATAATAAATATTTAAAATAAGGAAAATATAGATTTATTATTAATAAAGAAAATGAGGTTAATATCTCAATAATTATAAATATATTTCTAAAAATAAAATCAATCATTTCTATATAGATTCCAAAATCAACTTTATTAGAATTCAATTTTGTTTAATATTCTGAGAAAAGATTCTTAGATCAAGCTCTTTAACATATGTCAAAGTCCAACTCTAAGTATTGATATCTTACTTACTCTCATCTCAAACCCTATAAATAACCTATCTTCTGTGATAGTGTTATTTCTCTTCAAAACTTTACAAGTACTCAGTATTACAAACTCAAAACCTTAGAATTGGTCAAGCAAATAAATCTTGTATAGAACTTGATGGAGATCCTAGTACAAAGTATCTACCTTATATACTATACTAGATAGTTCATACTACTACTGCATCTAGCCTACCCTAAAAACCATGTGTAAACTATAAGTGTCAAGATCGTTGATGGTGGACTTTGTTTTTATTTTCTCTTTTCCTTGTATTTTTCGTTTTCTTTTTCTTTTCTTTTTCTATTTTTAGAACAACTTGGGTTAGGGTTTATCAGTCACACTGTCACATCAGTCACAAATTAATAGCATAGTCACAAGACTGATCACGGGACTTGGGAGAATGAAGTAGAAGATTCTGGAACAAAGTGACATCATACAGCATGGACAACACATACTGGCCTCATGTTATACTCATGGTTATTTAGGGTAGGGTGCACAGTAGCTAGCACGGACCATGGGTAGTAGTATATAAGGTAGACTACTTTGTATTAGGAACTCTATCAAGTTCTCTTGTGTTACTCAATACAAGAGTTGTTCTATTATCCAATTCTAAGAATCTTAGTTCATAACAATAAGGTTAATATATATTAAACACATTAAATGATATCATTGTTCTAAAAGTTTTCACTATATTCCAATGTGACAATGACTGTGACAATGTTGTGTGACATGTGACAGGTTTGTGACAGTTGTGACCATGATGTTACACTAAACCCTAACCTTAAATAAAAAGAGAAACAAAAATAAAATGAAAATGAAAAGCAAATAGAAAAAGGAAAATAAAATAAAATCCATCATTCACAACTCTGACACTCAGTCTTCTATAGTGGAGTTTACTCCTATTCAAACCTTGTTTTCAGTTAGTGTTTCTCTACAGATTATTTCAATCAGATAGATATCTATCTAGTTTAGAGCTAGACTTAGATGCTAATCTTACTTGATATGGATAATTGTTAAACTATGTAATAATAACACTACTTGAGTTTTCAAGTGTTTTAGATACTTTCTTTATATTTAAAGATACTCTGTAATCTCCAATTTGATAATTAAATATAGTGTTGTGGTGACCACTAACCAAAACAGTCAATAGTACACTAAGTAGTCTTATGTCCCAAAGAATCTCATAGAAATCACAAGAGAACTCAACAAGGAGTCTCTAATATATTCCCATACTATATATACTACTATTACAAGTTTTACCTTAAACTATATGTATTATCTATGAGTTCACCATACCATTATCACAAGACAAATATACTGCAACCATGTTTTGACATCATTATTCTAGTTCCTTCTACTATATTCTAGACCTATGACCTCACATCATGTGATGCATCATATAATCATAGTTATATACTTCTTCTTTGTCAAAGAAATAAAAGAGAAATCAAATCAAAGAAAATAAATAAAAAGAATAAAAATAAAAATAAAATATAAAGATTTAAGTATACTATCACAGTACCCTCTCTTTAAGGTTCTGTCTCCAGAGCAACTTGCCTCTCTTTCCCTTTCTATCTTGCTCAACTTCTTTCTAACTTCTTCAAATACTCATTATTACAATCATTATGATCTGTACCTCATGTTATATAAGTATTTGCTTTATGTTAGACATATATTATGATTTGTTTCACTTCTGACTCATGTTTAACTATGCCTTGTATTATCCTCATGTAGTATTAGTCAGCACCTCATATAATAATGGGAGCATTTTTATTTTCCCTTATTGTTTCTCCAAGAACATCTTACTTATTCTTTATGGTCATTAGGTATATATAATAGTAGATATAGTCCTATATTCTTATACTTTACTAATTGATCATCCCTTCTACTTTTACTCAAATCTTTGCCTGAGTTGCAACCTAAGCCAAGCTTAAGGTCATAACACTTGTCTTCAAACTTTCTATTGTTCTACCCAAACAAAATCTTTGTTGTATACTTCTCTGGTAGCTCACTCCTTTTAAACATTTCTACTTCCAGATTTAATGTTATTTCCTTCTCCTTCTCTTTTCTTATTTGTACCCTTTTTATCTCCTCTTCTCTGATCTCTTTCTCAAATTCTTCTGCTAAATCCATTGTATTTCCCAATTTTTTCAACCCCTCCCAAGTGTCTTGTAATTCACTAGTTTGATAATTGATGAAGATAATTCTTATTGAACTCAATCTCTGGTGTTCAACAGTGACATAACAAATCAGCACTTATCTCTATTATAATCCTTCTATCTAACCAAGTACTTCAGCTTTCCTCTCATATATCTCCTATTTAATATTTTTTCTACCTTATGTTGTAGCAACCACTAGACACTCAAGGTCCAATGATCTTACTAACGAGTAAACCTCAAAAGAGAAGTATGATGTGGGAATTCACAAGAGAACTCGACAAGGAGTCTCTGCTTCATTAGTGTCCTATTTATACAAATGTGTCCTGGTCCATGCTACCACTATCTAACCCTGCCCTATAGTCCATGCTTCATCCTCATGTCCGCCTCACTCCTTACTCAAGGCCACCATGTGTACTCCAGGTGCCCTGACGTCATCTTCTAGATCCTTCTACCACCTTCTAGGCCTATGACATCACATTATGTGACCTGTCATGTGACTTCCTTGTCACGTGCCTTCTTCATCGTCTCTTCAGAAAAATAAAATAAAGAACAAGAAAAGTAAAATCAGAAAAAAATAAAAGAAAAGAAAATAAAAAATTGTTAGTATTCGATGTCCCATAACACCTCATACTTCTTTTCTTCATCTATTTCTACTGGAGAGGGTGAGATCTTCTTCTGTCCCTCTACCTGCTCCTAATATAATGCTATTCTGCTCACATTAACTACCAGGTGAATTTTCATTGATGCTAGCAACTCCAATTCTACCATATTTTCTGATATTATTTTCTTTATTTTATAAGGCCTTACAAATTCTTCCATCAACTTCTTTGTCTCTCTATTCCTCATCTGCAATATCAAATTCTTTGTACTCAACAATACTTTATCTCTTACTTTATACTCTACCACCTCTTTTCTATTTATATTCATATATTTCTTCATTTCCTCTTATAACTTCTTCAATGCTACTTTCACCTCCTTATACACCTTCTTTATTTTCTTTACAAACTCCTCTGCTTTAACATACTTCCCCTTTTTTCTTATTTTGATACTCATTCTCAACTCTTATCTATAATTGATTTTGTTACTATATATGCCTTGTTGTTAAAGACAAACTCTGCAGTTTCCAACCATTCTGACCAATTACTTTATCTATGATCAATGTACATCCTTAAATACTGTTCCAGCTCTTGATTTGTTCTCTCTGCCTATCTGTCTGTCTATAGATGGAAAGTTGTCAATAGCTTTGTTTCTATTCCCAACATCTCCTTTAACTTTTTCATCAATCCTACCACAAACTGAGGCACTCTATTCAAAATCACACTCTCTGGCAACTCATGCAACTTCCACACATTATTCTTGAAGAATCTTGCTAGTTCTTCTGCTGTTATTTTTTCTGTTGTTACTATAAAATAAAGTTCACTGATATATATTATTACAATTTTTCTGGTATTACATTTAGTCTGAATT
>Ga0157364_1004529_pt1 | contig 13893 bp, 5 predicted proteins | sample AttsexASBM2_FD_111476 | JGI IMG/M metagenome (GOLD analysis project Ga0157364, IMG submission 111476) | Fungus gardens microbial communities from leaf cutter ant in Ribeirão Preto, State of São Paulo, Brazil - Atta sexdens ASBM2 | ecosystem: Host-associated > Fungi > Mycelium > Unclassified ... | reverse complement strand
TTTCTCTGGATGCTTTTCATTTACTGACAAGTCTGTACAAGTATTGTTTTGTTCTTTGTTATATATGGAAGTACCAAAAAAGATAGGAGAACATTTGTGTTTAAATGGAAAGCACTCGCATCTGTATAAAAGTTATTTTTAGAGCAAGGTTTCCATTTTTTTTTTATTTTTTAATATTTTTCAGTGGCAAGTGTGCTTGGTATCACACCATACTTTATTTAAAGTGCTGGTGGATGTATGTGGCTGTGACATTTTGTAAAATTCATATTTTAAACGCTATTGGTAAACAATTGGACAATTGGCTTGGCAGTAGTAAATTTGCGTTCTGGCGAAAGATAAACATTAAGAAGAACGAAGACAAAGAAGATAATGGTAATTGGATTCATGGCGGACTAGAAACTAATATCGCGTTACCCAGTACTGGTGAGGAAGCCATGAAAAGATTATTAGCGTGCAAAGGAAAGGATCCTTACAGCATACTCGGTGTTACGCCTACATGCTCGGATGATGATATTAAAAAATATTACAAGAGGCAAGCTTTCCTAGTGCATCCGGATAAAAATCATCAGCCAGGGGCAGAAGAAGCATTCAAAATATTGGTACATGCCTTCGATATCATTGGGGAACCGGTAATAAAGCATCCATTTCTCATATTTTTTTTCGTAATAACGATAATGAAAATTAGCAATATCAGCTTTTGGCCTATAAGATCGCTATGCATTTATTAACGTTGCATATTATTTTAGGAACGTAGGCAAGCGTTTGATCAGACTAGACAAGTCGAAGCGGCTTGGGGCGAGCTAAGCGACTTGCTATCTCAACTTCATCGAAAGATGGAACAGGCAGCAAATACAATAAGATGTACAAATTGTGGCTTGAGACACAAACGTATCCCTACGCAACGTCCTTGTTATGCCGCGCGATTTTGTAATCAATGCAAAATACGTCACAGTGCGAAAGAAGTGAGTATCGCATTTATTTGTATACATTTATCAGCTGTTCCTTTTCTTAAAATTAATTGTTTAAACTGTACAGGGTGATATATGGGCAGAGTCTCGTTTAATGGGTTTCCTGTGGCACTATTACGCGTGCATGGAAGGAGCTGTGTACGATGTAACTGACTGGGCAGCTTGCCAAGCTGGGAATCTCAAACATCTTAGAGCGAATACGCATAGTGTCCAATATAGAATCGTCTTAGGACAAAGATTACCATCTCAAACACCCAATAGCGGTAAAAAGCGGCAACAGATAGATCCCAATACAAGGTACATTTTACGCAACTGATTTTTATCATTATAGTTCTTCTTGAACTTAAATATCGATTCTGAGAAGCTCTTAGATTCCTTTTTAAACATGTATATTTAAAATGGATGTAATATATATATATATATATATATATATATATATATATACAAGGTATCATTTTAATTAATAACTAAAATCTCTTGTTAATTAATAACTAATATCTCTTGAACAACGTTTTTTAGAGAAAAATGTTTCAGACAAAAGTTATATGGTTTTGAGAGGGACATAAGATGGTTTGACCTTGGAAAGTTTTTTGAAAGTCACGTAAAGATTATCATCAATTTCTTAAATGGAATCCCATATATTTCATTACATATTCTTATAGCTTGCCTCGAGAGCTTTCCAAAACACTATAATGAAATTATTTTTCATCAAGTACTTTTCGAGTTATAATTATATATTCTCATTTCTGCGCTAAAAATTATATTTCTAAATGTAAAAATGAAAATAAAAGGAACAATATCTCCAATCATCTTGATCTTGACAAAAGTTATCCAAGTCATGATTCTGAACATTCAAGAGGTTTTTAACCATCGGTCGGATTACCTTGGGTAATGCTAATACTAGCGGTACTGTACCTTTGAAACCTCGTAATTCGAAAAGTACTTGGTAAAAGTAATAATAATAATTTCATTATAATAATTTCATTATAGTTTTGGAAAACTCTCGAGACAAGCTGTAAGAATATGTAATATATGGGATTCCATTTAAGAAATTGATTTAAGAAATTGACTTTTACGTGACCTTCAAACAACTTTTAAAGGTCAAACCAATAGCACCATCTTATGTATTCTTCGAAATATAACTTTTGTCTGAAACATTTTTCTCTAAAATGTACTATCAAGAGATATTTTAATGCGCCAATTAAAATGATACATTTGCGTGCGTGCGTGTGTTTATATATATATATATGTATATATATATATATATATATATATATATATATATATATATATATTTTTTTTTATGAAACAGCGAAGCGGATTTCGAGGATTTCCTAAACAATCTCTACAATCATAGTAAATCTGCTGGCGTTAATACATCGGGGGATCAAAATTCTTTCAGAAGTGATAGCAGACGACGTAAAACTAAGCGTAAGAAGTAGATAAATAACAGTAGATGAACAATTACTAAGCGTTTGACGTTGTATAATTATAAAGTGCGTATTATATTAGAATATTACGCATATTATACGCAATCTTAAATTTATATATTATCCTTAAATAATTAACCTTAGCATATAGATGTTATAAATATTCATAAAACGTTAATATCTGTGACTGATTCACAATATGAGATTATGAGAAACTGTGTTCACGATGAACGTACATGTACTACAAAATATCATATCGAGTAGATTCATACGTTAAAAAGAAGAAAAAAAAACTCTGAAAATGATAGAAGAGTATCACAATGTAACTATTCAAAACAACAGATACATTAAACGAAAATATTCAGTGCGATATTTTGTAGATTTAAAATAACAAAAAAATGTTGATTGTCTCCAAAATAATACATAGAGATGCCAAATAACGATCATAGAAACAAAGTATTGTATGCGTCGCAAAGCTAGATATTTGAACATAAAAATTTTTATATACGCATTTAGACAATTTGTATGATGTAACCTTGTGTTCTTCCAGAAAAAAAATACTGATATCGGATTACATATTATAAAACAAGTTTTACTTTATTTTGTTTTTTTTTTATCTTTTATAATATTAATTTCATCATCGAAATAAGTGATTTCTGAAGAATTATATCTAGTAAATACAAAATTTGTACAAGGGAGACAACGATAAAAAAAACTTTATTTTTAGAAAATTAACACACTAATTAGTAATTTAATAACAAAGAATGAAACAGATTGTATAAATCCATTGTATGTGTTTCTCAAAATTATTTTATCTTAAAAAAATGTAAAAAAGATATGTTAATAAAATAAGAAAAAAATGATAAATTGTACTGTTTAAACGCACAAATAGTATTCGTACAGTCGAGAAATTTATCTTCTAATATTATGATTATTTTCACAGAATTGTCTACTTATATTAGGACAGAACATATTTATTATTAACCTAGCGTGAGCTAGGTGATAAAGTATCTAAAAAAAAGTACCTAAATCTAAAAGTAGACACAACGGATCTTCCACTAAATAAAAATTAAAAATATTCAGAACTATAAGAAAATTGTGTTTAAAAATTTAATCAAAATTTTAATCAAATTAGTAACAATTTTAAACGTTAAAGAGATCACTGTGTTGGATGTGACATACTCAACCTAGTTCACGCTGAGTTAATAAATTGCAATAATAGTTCTTTTCAACAAATAAAATTCTTTAAAAATCTCCCCTGTACAAATACTCTTTGCATTTACTGTATATATGCCATTTATAATTTAAATCCTGAATTGGCAAATGTAAAGAAGACTGATTTTATCTATTTTGTTACTTATGTAAGTTTTACATATGTTTATATATATGTATATATATATATATATATATATATATATATATATAAATATTAGTTAGGAAAATATTTCTAACGATATACTCTGCTATACGTGCAAATAGTTTGATTTCTTCAAATGATCCTAGCATCCTAATTCTCATTCTCTTAAAATATTTATATATACATGTATACTTCGTGTATGTATACATTAATAAAACTGTACTATACTAAATATATGTCTATATATATATATATATATATATGCATATGTATATTTTATATATATAGAAATATATATATGTACACAGGATGAATTTCAAACGTAAAATAAGACAAATATTTCGAATACGGAAAATACAGAAAAACATTTCAAACAAAAATTATAACTTGATAAAGCGCAAATAATAGTAAAATTAATTTTTTAAAAAATCATTCTTTCGAGATCATAAAAATGTTATCGCCACTTTAAAAGTAGAATTTTTACATATGATTTTAATATGATTTTTCTAATTATTCTGCATATAAAAAAATTAAGATAGAGATGTGGAAAAGTCAATAGTTTTCGAGTTATTCTATAGTTTATTCTGGCCATATATTGACATGAAATATTAAATACTTTGTAAATTATTAACTATTTTGATAATCGTATCTTAATATTTTTACGCATAATAATGGGATCAATCAGTAAAGACATACATAGTTGCTTATTAAAAAAATTTTACATTTTGCAACATATAATATTTGCTGCATATTTTTTATCCTATTGCGTTTGAAATTTTTCCTGTATACACACACATACACACACAAAACTTTAGAAGATAAAAATGTGATATTATATACATATGTGTGTACATATGTATGCAATATTACATTATAGAAGCTGCTGAATTAGTTATAGCGTATAGAAAGATATAGAATTCGTTAAGAATATTAGGAAAAGTGTGTGGATTACAAAGATTTTATTGTGACAAACGCTTTATAAATAGTTCAGTAAAGATAGAATAATAAAAAAAGCAATGAACATTGCTCATTTTACGAACTATCACATTATTATTATATATGTGTATGTATACATTAACAGAACATTCTTACTCTATTTACAGAACATTCTTATTTCATTTATGGAGACTGAATAAAATTCTCATTCTGAATTTATTTCAAGTTTCTGCATCTGTTTTAACGATACATGCAAACATTAAAAATTATTCATTTCCATCTTGCGTTTATTTTCATTCCGCATAGTCAAATAGCAAAATGTAAAATAGTACAGTAGCAATATAGAAGGAATTAATTCAAAAGATTAATTCGATTAGGAAAAAAAACAAAGATATTCACAATACAATGTAATTGTTTGTCCGCAAATATTTTTATGAGTTTTAATATATAAGTAATTTACTATATACTTTTCCTTTCGTGAAGTGTCAAATAAACATTTCACATACATGAAACAATCTGTTGTGTACTAATGAAAAATATAATAAATGAATTTAAAACTAAAATGAAAATTTTTTTATATAGTACATTTAATAAAGCTTTCAGAATGCAAAACTTGTTTATATAGTAGATGATATAAAAGATATACAGTAAGGAACAACTAATTTTATTATTGTAGCAGATGAAAGAGACATAAACTAGTTATTACATGGATAAATTATCGTATTTAAATATTTTTATTTATATGATATCAAAAATATACAATATAACAAATCATTGCAACAGTATTTAATGCTCGCAAATATCGCAAATATTGTAACCTTATGATTGTAAAAAAAATAAAAAAATATTAATTTTTTTCAGTTCTATAATAACAGCTAACTAATTATGCAATTAATCGAGCATACCTTCTAAAAATACAAGTGCATCCACGTTATCAATGGCATTTTCTACATCACGTTTTTGAACAGTCTTTTTCTTTGCTTGTGCAGTATATTTATAAGCTTCTTTTGCAAGAGATTCAATAAAAAATTCCTGTTAAAAGATAGATGATCATTTAAACACATAAAATGCATCACAGTTAATTTTTCGATATTTACCACTGACTTCGCCACCAAAAACGTAGCCTCTTGATTAACTAAACAAACTTCAGGATCCATTTTGATGATGGTTTTTATTCTTCCCAGAGGTAGTCGTATCAATTTCTCTCGCTGCTCTTCATCACCATGCGAGGTGTTGACTTCATCTCGCGAATCTCGCGGATTCTCTTCATAGATTTTATCAAGTTGAATCTCTCTGTTCAAACTATGACTCTGTTCAAACTTGACTTCCGAATTGTCCATGTTGGCACGTAACGTATAACTAGTGGCTACACACAAAAGCAAAAATTTGATATGTTCAAAAAAGATGGATTGGTTTTACAAATTTATAATTGTTATTTCGAATATTAAAAACGATAATATATATATTATAATAATAAATACATATTGATGTATTTAAAGTCACAACGGATAAAACTAAATAAATATATAAATGATATAATTACATTCGCGGATAATTGTTTAATTTGCCACGTTACCTCAAAAATCGAAATTAAACGAAATTAAACAAACGAATAAATCTAAGAAAAGTGTTGCTCTGTCTAGTGAACCGAGATATTAATTTTTAAAATTAAGGAATATTCAGGTTAGGAATAGTCAAGAAATATAGATAAAAACAACGGATATAAGGATACCAAACTCAAGCGGCTGGCGGTCTGTCTCGAAAAAAATGGGCTCGAAATACAGTGTCGGGAAAGCGCTATATCCGGCTGTATGGCAGAATAGTCTAAAGTCACTAGTTTCTAAAGTACCACAAACTTATCTCCATTTTGACGCAAAACGCAGCTATTTTCAAATTTAAGTACATCAGGGCTGTGGTCAAAGTCTCGCTATAAATGCTTTGAAGCATTTGATGGACTAATTAGAAGAAAGAATTTTACAAACTGATCAGTTAAAAAACGCTTTAAAGCATTTGCAGCATCGCTTTGACCATACCTCTGATCACAAAAAGGTTTCAACACAATTTCTTTGATGGGTTTCGGAACGCAGCTTGCTCTCCAAGATTAATTCCACAGTATATACAAGGTTTATTCCTGCCATAGCTCTACTTATTCTAATGAGTGTATTGAAGTGAGTAGGAATTATGATAGAAGCATATTGGAGTGTGTTGGAACATGCGACGCGAACAAACCTACAGACTGTGGTCAAAGTCTCGCTACAAATGCTTTGAAACGTTTGATGAATTATTAGATTAATTAGAAGAAAGAATTTTACAAACTGACCAATTAAAAAACGCTTCAAAGTATGTTTGCAACATCGCGTTGACATACCACACCCACAGTAGCGCAACTCTCCTGAGTTTTTATGTTGGCCAAAATAGAATGCGCATACATGAAATAAGTAAGTTGTTGTTCTATTTGTTGTCTCATTTCCTCCTTTTTTATTGCGCTCTCTCTCTCTCTCTCTCTTTCTCTCTCCCTCTCTCTCTTTATTTAAATGAGCGTTCCACTTAGGGCTGGTTCCAGTTTTGGTAAATTTTACCTGTTGGGTAAATAGCAAGATTACCCAATCACATGCGCGGATCAGATTTATTAATTTTATCTTACAGGTAAAATTTATCTTACAGGTAAAATTTATCAAAAAGTGAAACAATCGGTTCTTAAACATTTGTCTTTCAAGCATACATGGTTCAGAATAGAAATTTAGAGGGAAGTATTATGTGTATTGTCCATTTGATGAAATGTGTGAGAAATCTCGAGAGTCTAATTTTTGTGAAAAAGTGAACAAAAGTAACACAGAAAATTGAGCAAAAAAGATTACTTTTTATTTATTGTATTTTAAACTTATTTTTTGGACATATATGTACATAAATTTTGTTTATATCAGCTTTCTCATAATATTTTCATAGCATATATAATTACATAATATTTTTTTATATAAATATACATTTTTAAGTTAATTTAATATTTTTCTTAATTTTTATATTTTTTTCTTTATTTTTCAATATATTTACAATTTTTATTAATTTTCATAAAATTTAAATTATTTTATTGCAAAAGTAGATTTATTCACGTCGCATGCTGTTCCAAAACTTTCTCTCCAAGGAAGATTTTATTCTATATGCTATAATATACGTAACGTATACTATATATTTTGAGTAAAATTTTTCCTCGGAAAGTTTTGGAACGTAGCCTAGGTAACTTACTTATTTCACGCATGCGCACTCCATTTTGCCAACACTAACATCAAAGATGCCGATAGAGAATTGTGCTACTGTATATACTGTGTTAGTTCTCTCATGAGTCTATTATGGAGACTATGGAGCAAACACAAGCGATCGAGCAAGTTAACCGTAAAATGTGCAAGCAGTAATTCGTACGTGCAGCGTATGAATGGTGCAGTTCCGCCATTTTGACGCAATCAACTCGAAAGCCTATTGCGGTACTTTAGAAATCTAGTGCTTTTATGGCAGAACAAAAAATAGAATATTTTCCAACAGAGTTTGTATAAAAAGAGGTTTTATATATAGAATAAGCAAGGCATAAGGATCGAGCAAACAAGTTTAACATTTCTTATTTTTTTTTATTGCATAAGTTTGGGAATAGTTTGAGAAAGTTTAGGAAAAGTCTTATAATTTAAGAAACAATAATTTATTTATAATCAACGAAAATTAATCTAGCGTATAGTTAGCAAAAATACTTAACATTACTTTTTTTATTGCAAAGTTTCAGAATAGTTTGGGAAAAGTTAAAAAAATTGTCTTATAATTTGGTAATTAATAATTTTATTGTAATTATTAAATAAATTAAATGTAATTAGAGTATTGCACTTTCGATTTTGATGAAATTAAGCTTATATTAGGCGTTTTTGCAAATAAAAGAATTTCTAATGCCCATTTCTATCAACGTAGATTAACTTTAATTTCAGTTCAACTTACTCTTTGTTGAATCGAGATTAAAGTTAATCTATGTTGGTGGAAATGGGCATAAAAAAACATTGAGACGGTTCCGTGGATCAAGATATTAAGCGTTAAAGTTAATTACTATTGAAGTTCTGTCATAGAAACAAAATGAGATCTATAACTGTACTGTTCTATGTGAATTTCGACTTTCCACGCGAAGCGTGGGACTCTCATCCCCCCCTCTCCTCTCCCTCGCGATAATTCTTCAGAAGAGTTGCCTCACATCCGATTTTGATGAAATAAGGCTCATTTGAGCCTTGTTTTTGAATGAAATGGAATTTAGAAGTAAAAACCGTCACTCTGTGATCTGAGATATTAAACGTCAAAGTTTAACTGTTGGGATTAGGAAATCTGTCACAGAAACAAAGGGGGGGGGAGGGGGATATTTAAGAATGTAATTATTCAGTTTATAGCTGATGCACTTTAAAAATCAATGAAATTAGACTTATTCGATGCGTTTTCACATGAAACGAATAAAAAAGGCGTTTTTCGGTATTTTTTTCTATTTAACTTATTGTAATAGACCGATCTTAATGTTCCACATCTCATTTTGTGGATATTTTGAATACCTACATTTTTCATACTGAACTTTTTTCCATACAATCGAAATCTTCCTTTTATAAACGAAAAACCTGCTTTTTGCAACTATTCGAATTTTTTTTCACATATTTCCCACACGAGTTGTGAGTCTCAAACATATACATTTCTTTTCTGATAGCCTTCCGAACATTTTCGTACAGAGAAATGTCAACTTACAATTTTTGCGTGAAACAGGTCTTTTTGAGTCTAATTCTAGGGACTTCGACTTCTCGCTACCAGAGCCTCGTCCACATCTGACACCACCATCATCAGAAGATAGTCCGCGCAAATACGTGCTATTCAGATTTTTAGAAATTAATATCTCCTAAAGTATTGAGAAAATTGCAAAATGATAAAGGACTTTTCAACTCAGTTCAATCCGTTCTACCAACTCACGAGACGCGATCCCGTAGGTCGGGGATACCTAACATCCTACGCCTAATTATCGTAAATTTTGACAAATACTCCAAATGACATCACAAATGAATGCCTTTAAATGGATTTTCATCGGAAAAAAAGTTTAATGCCAAGAATGTTTAAATAAAGTATACCTCGCTTCGTATGGGAAATCGCCCTGAGCAGAGTGATTATTGCATTTTATAATGCAAACAGTAAATTTTTAACTAAACAAGCTTATAACTTTGAATATTTTTGGCATTAAATTTTTTTAACAGTAGAAATGCATTTAATTTAACTCAAAAGGAAGCTTTTTACAAAGTTTTTTTTTAATTCAAAATGTATTATTTACAGAATTTCTTTCTAATATCTATTTGTAAAATTGATGAAAAATAACTCAGAACACGAAATCCATTGTGTGTAGCAAAGGTGCCAAAAACTATCGTGTGCAATAAAGCTTAAGAAAGATTGCGCGTCACTGCTCTATTCTATATTTTTTGCTTTAATCGGTCGCTTTCTTCTATAGAGTTAAAAAAATTTGTGTTAAATTCAGCACATTTGTATATTTCACCCAAATTTTTATTAATTACTCGGATATGTTAAAAGTTCAACTAAAAAATAATAAAAACCGGTTTTAACACAAGTATTAAGTACAAAATGTTTTATACTGTGCAAAGATCTTGCTTTCCTATTTATCATACGCCAATGTGATAGTATATTCATTTCATTAGAACATTAAACATGAGAAACCCATACAGCACGCTTGACTATTTGTCAACTGGCAGTCGACTTTCAAAGTCGACATTTAACCGACTATTAAAATTAGATGATTATCGGTTTATACGACTTAAAATTAACATAATCGATTACATTGGCTAACTTACAGCTAACTACAGTGGGACATCGTTTTTAAGGTTCAGTCCCACAACCACGATCTTAACCGAGGTTCAATTTATTCCTCAGCTGTTTCCAATTCAATCGTGAGTTGCACAAAAGGGTCTTACACCTGTTTCTACCAATGTGGTTTAATTTTAATCTCGATTCAATAAACTCTTCATCTTTTTCTAATTCTTAGAAAAAGATGAAAAGTAATTAGGGGAAACACTACTGTGACGAGTTAAAAAAAATCGATTTTTTTTGCATTTTTGTAATGCTTAGAGTCTTAAAAATATGTCCCTAAAATATTATATTGAAATTCGTAACGGAACTATAATAAATATGTGATGGAGTGCACTTGGTCAAATGCGTAAATTAATCGGTTGTAAAACTTTAAACATGTTTTCTCGAAACCATGCCAAACTGGGCGCTCACCTATCTCGGTCAATTTTTATCTAAATAACTTGAATTTTGGATAGAATGTTTACAACAAAATTGTCTTCAGTTAAGCGTACGAATTTTTCAATTGGATTATTAGTTTTTGAAAAACAATAAAAAAAATAACGATTTTTTTCACAAAATCGTAATCTCTTTTTTTAAAACAGCGCCATTTTGTTTAAAATTATTTTATTAAAAAATTCAGTACGCTTAACTGAAATTACTTATTTTATTTATTTACTATACTTTAAAATAAAAAAAAATTTTTTTATTTAGAGCTCCCGTTCAGACGCAGTATGAGCGCCCATGTTTTTCCAGATGAGGTGCACATCAATGAGCACTAAGGCTAGAAATATTAATATTATTTAATGAATATTTTGTAACTACATAAATGTATGTACTTTAAATATATAAAAACATAATTCATAATTCATATAAGCTATTAGTTTTCACTAAAAAAGTTCATAAAAGACTTTTTTTATAGTGATATTCTCCTTTAAAAGAAGATTAAAGTTAATCTATATTGGTAGAAACGGATATTAGTCGATTAGAAGGATCTAAAGTCGAGTTGATTGACATTCAATCTAACTCAAGTCGACTTTAGATCCTTCTGTCGACAGACAGTCGACTAACAGCTTGGTACTGTCTGGGAATTGAGAAGCAATATTAGATTAGAAGAAATATATTGGACCTCCAATAATTTTAAAATAGAGATAGTTAATTACTCTTGTAATTGTTAAAAACATTTAAAATTCTTTGCATCGTTGATGATAAAACGATTAATGAACACGAAGAGTTAATACGATTATATTCGAATAGTAAAAATCGTGATAAAGCTATAATCTGATAAAGATTTTTATCCGATATTTTATTAATTGGAAATTGATTTTCTGAAAGCTTAGCAAATGATGCATATTTTTCCTACTTGATTTTCATTTTAACACATGGTTTCAGAAGCGGGGGCAGGTACGGTACTCAGATTCTTATCACTCGGATTGGTCCCCTCCGAATCATGTATCGGTGGTCGTGCAAGCGTTTGCTCGATTTCACGGGTGACGCTAATCATTGGCGGTGGTCGTCGGGGATCCTCCTCGATCGCGGAGGCGCGGCGCAGCTGGCGGTGTTCGTTAGATACATTAAAGAAATATGTGATATCACCAGTATTATCCGCATGCATGTTCGGCGGTCCGTCATCATTATTATTGTCGCCGTGGTAACGTCGATGAATCAGATCCTCCATTTGTTGATAATCGCATTCTTCCGCGTCACGTAAATGCTCATTCTCAATCTGCCATGCCATCTCAGGATTCAACATGTCCGATATGTTGCGCATCCGTGACGGTGGCGGTGAGACCGGTGGAGTTCTTGGCGGGCTCAATAAACCACAATAACTCTCCAGCTCATCCGTGATGCTAGTATATTCGGCGCGCATTGCCAATAAAATTGATCTTTGCATGTTACCAACTGAAGTGACAGATGACGGAATCACAGCCACGCGAGGCTCCGCCCAGGTTACGCCTCTCTGAGTGTTTGGCGGTGGAAGCAGCATAAAATCATCGGATTCCGATCGAGTTCTACTGTTCAGTCTAAATGTACTACGCTCCGCAGAATCTTGTCCGAGTATACGCTCCGTTGAATCTTGTTTGATGTCGGAGGACGGATTCTCGCTGCTAGCCTCTTTACTAGCCTCTCTGCTGACCTCCCTGCTGATTTCTCTACTGGTAGCTTCCATGCTAATTTCTCTACTTACTTCTCTGCTAGTATCTCGGCTCATTTCTCTCTCGGATGGTATTTCTTTTTTGCCGGTTGTTTCGCCTTCGGAAATGTCTTTGCTGTCTTCCGTTTCCAAGTTTTTAGTTATCTTGATGTCGTCTTGATCAACGTGTATGCTTACGGAAGAGTCGTGTCTACTAAGATTTTCACGGGAAGTCATAGCTTCAGCCTTGAGAACATCGTCTATCGGATGGTTAACATTTAGGAAAGCAGCATCGGTGAGAGATCGTAGAAATTTTTTGCGTCGTGCGACTGTCGATAGCTGCGTATGAGAATCTGCTTCGGACAGAGCCTCCGATCGCTCTGATACCCGACGCTGTCGAATATTATCAAACGCTCCTAATCCGGCTAGTTCTTCATTGGGCATGTACGTCGCCATGAAACGATGAATTACCCCGAGATGTGCTAAAGTTTGTTGACTCAACTCCTCCAATTTGCGGATACGAAATTCGACAGCCTGTAAAATATAAAAATGATGTTTTGTATAAATAAAAAGAAAAGTCGAGAAACATAAAAATAAAATATTCACTAAAAAAATTACAATTTTCAATTAATATGAGAAAAATTGATCATAAAGATAATTCTCGTGCTGTATTCAAAAAAATTCACTGCCAGCGCTAAAATCTGTAGTTTATGTTATGTGCAGCATTTTCGGCGCTGGCAGGAATTTTAGAATATAGCCTCGATTTTGATAGATAGCTTGTTAGTATCTTAGAATTGTCTCTTTGATTGTCTCTGTTGATCTCTTTTTGTGTAAATGCACGATTATCTTTGTATATAAAAATATTAAAAATATTAAAATATGGTTAACAAAAAATGAATATTTCTGATATATCCTGATATATCAGAAATGTAATTATATATTATCTACTTTTCTCTATTATTAAAACTGAATATTATTTCTATTTTAACATTAATTTTTATGTATTAATAAAACATTTATCGTTTCTTTCAATAAATATAGATTCTTAAAAGTTCGGATTTTCTTTTTATTATTCCATATTTAGTATATATTATATATTCCATATATACATATATATATATATATATATATATATATATATATATATATATATATTATATATATGAGTATAAAAGAAAATATATAAATTAAAAAAAAAAAAAAAAAATATTATATATA
>Ga0157364_1004528_pt1 | contig 13895 bp, 4 predicted proteins | sample AttsexASBM2_FD_111476 | JGI IMG/M metagenome (GOLD analysis project Ga0157364, IMG submission 111476) | Fungus gardens microbial communities from leaf cutter ant in Ribeirão Preto, State of São Paulo, Brazil - Atta sexdens ASBM2 | ecosystem: Host-associated > Fungi > Mycelium > Unclassified ... | reverse complement strand
TATCTTAAATAATGATATATATATATATATATATATATATATATATATATATATATTATATATAGATGATGTATATATATATAGGTACATACATATGTTAAAAAATAAAATCGGACTACTTTTGAGTTTTCCTCAGCGAATATTCTACATTCTTATTATAGATTAAGGTAGAATCGTTACTCCAATGTCATTTCTTTTATTGTGATTATAAATTCAAGTGAAGACCAAATTAAAAGGACAAATAATAGATAGAAAATAGATAAGAATATAAATTCATTTAGAAAAAAATGTAAAAATCATAGTCACGTTGAAACACGTCAAGAAATAAAATTATAGAACGAGTGGTACGAAAGTTATTTTTTACTTCAAATGTATAAAATATATATGTGAACTTCTGCGCACAAAGTATCATTATCCCATACTCATCTCATTATCTCAATTATCTCAATTTCATTATAAATTGATTTATATATTAATTTAATTCATAAATTGTAAATCAGGCAATATGTATCATAATTAAATATTCAATCGAATTTATTCTAATGTTTTTATAATAATTTTCCTAATTTTATTTAGGAGAAATTCAGCAGCGTGGAATGGTGCTACCTTTTACGCCTGATATATATCGACCTATTCTTAATCGACTGAGAACTGAAGGCGTACAATCTTTCGAGACTTCTAAATGGCTCTGACTGATTTACCACAAACTATTTTTTTTTTGACCGCACGTACAAACTCCTTACAAATTATATATACATATATACATATTATATATACATATATATATATATATATATATATGTATATATAATAGTCGATACATTTTAATTTCGCATATAATACATAAAATGAAAAAAAAAATTTGTAATTTTGTAATAATTTTATACTTATCTTGTAATAAATATAAGTGATTGTAAACATAGTATTACAAATAATTCCAATTAAAAAATACGAAAAAAATACATGTAGCGTAAGATACGATTTCGTACATAGCGTGTGATTTCGAACATATATACATATATAATATATAATTCTAAATGTAATAGATTTGAATTCAATTTTCAAAATTTAAGTTTGATTTTTTTCCTGTTTGATATCCTTCAGTACCTTTCACATAATGAGAAGATTTTACCAAATTTGAATTTCAAAAATTAAATTTAAATTTTATTTCGCTCAGAATTGTACCATGTTTGAAACTGCACCATCTTACCCATCATAATCTTTTTCATTTTTTATATTCTTTTCATTTTATACTTCTACTTCTATTAATTAATTTTTATATCTAAATGTTTATATTTAAATTTTATATCTAAATTTTTATATCTATCTGTTTCTTGTATTAAGGCTCGATTTTTTATTATGGTTAATTTGTGATTAAGCTTAACTTGATATTTTATTCAATGACATCATCATAGATGAAGCCTATCGAATAAAACATCAAATTAAGCCAAGTTAATTAGATAATGAAAAACCGGGCTTAAGTATCTGATGGAAAAGTCAGGAAGATCGGGATTTTTAATTTGATATATTTAACATTTATTGATATACCACCCCAGTGGAAAATCGCTAACAATACAATGATATTTCGCTTATTGCAATCTGTTTTTGTTTCAGTAAGTCTAATCGCCTTAAGATATAATTAGAATGATAACACAGGAACACCACTGTCACCTCTATTCATTAGGATTTGATTGAAAACGAATCGATTTTACGCGTTAGAACAATCGGAAAGACTATCGAATTTATTGCACCAGTAAAGTAATTAACTTGCACATCGTGCGTCTATGTAACACGACTAATTGATTTGTGTAACAAATTCGATAACATTTTGCAAAAATTAGATAAACCTAATAACAATGATTTTCACTATTATTTTAAACGATAAAGTTTGTGTATTAGCTAAATAAGAATACATATAATAAAATGATACACTTGCGATTAATTCATATACACATATAATACAATTTAAATTTTTCTGCAATTATTAGATAAATATTATCAGATAGAATCCATTAAAATGAACAAAATTAAATTAATGTCGTTAACTTTTAATTAAATTCGTAAAATGTGAAAATAATGATGTTATATCCCAGGAAACATCAAGTTGTAATTTCCCATTCAACAGTATAATTGTAATATAACATATTATATTTTTTACAATTTTATTGTTAAACGGGAAGTTACAACTAACGTGTATGTTACATGTAATTTGATATTTGCTGGGATATTATGATAAAAGCCTGTTTTCCTGTTTTGTTACAACTTATTTTATCATTTAAAAGCAGTAAGTGTTTAAGCTACATTGATATTTAATTCTGAATTTTGTGCGTGACGTATTTGATGTTTGCTCCTCGTTTCTAAAAAACTAAAGTTAAAACTAAAGCACTGTAATTCTTGAACAATTTCTTTTGCATCATACTATAAAACCTATTACTATCACAATGGTAGTTAGACTAATTTCTAATCGGTCTCCGTTTCGCAACTACTACAAACGTGAACGTGATCATAACTTTTATAAATGATTTCTAATAATCTCTAATCGCCTGCCTTTATGCAAGTTTTTTATAAATTACTGGCAATGACCATAATTTTTACGAAACATTTACGAGGGCTTTCGAGATGTAAGAGATATTTTCTTTTATATAATATATTTAATCAGTTACAAGAATATATACAAAGATCCAGTCTGATAAATATTTTTCGAATGCCCTCATAAAAGAAAAAAAATCATGAATAAGAATAATTTTAAAATTTGTGCAAACGCGTGTTCTGTTTAAAAAGTTGAATTTTCTTTAAACAGAAATAAAATATACACACGAGAAAAGAAATTCGACGATTCGTTAAAGTGTTCTAAAAGAAACTCCTATCCTATCATAATCTTTAACTATAGATATTATCTATATTGATGTCGTTAATTAGAAACTATGTATGATGATTTACAGATTGGCAGTATGAGATATAATTAATGCATTATTCTGCGTAATCACTGTAGTAATGCATTCTGTATTATCACTATAAAGAGTAACAGATTCGAGCCCGAGGAAGGATCTCGCTAATCGATCGTAAGTCTAACTGTGACTTCACTATAAAAAAGTGCTTCCAAGCTCAACAATTGTATCGTTTCTAATATAACCAGTGATATTACGTAACGATTAACTATTTTAATAAATTGCGACATTCTTTTCACGAGCAATATTACGAATGTATTATTTGGAAGCCATTCCGATGTTTCGAGCTTCAACGTACACTTAATAAAAATAAGTGAAAATATTCTCTATTCTGTTTTCATATATCAACAAAAATTATCACAAATTTTAGAAAATAATGCAGGATAAGTTAAAAAATAAAAATTTAAATAATATCCAAAGTTTAAATAAATGCAGTGTATTTTTTTTACTTTATAATAATAATTTTCTTTTCTTTTCCTAAACTAGTTCAATGAATTTCTTACACGATAAATGATATAATTGGACTGTAGGACTCATATAATTATTTAGCTTCGTCGTAATGAAACAAGATATATAAATTATGTAATAGTTATATGCATGTTTAATTGTAATAGGCGTAATAATTAATGCAAATGGATTCGAACGTTGAAATAATTCGCTCGAATATCAGTGGCCTCCGTCTGATAGATCCTGTCGACTATTTTATGCGCATTTACATGACTATCACGTTTACAACATCGTTAAACGTACATAATGGGATGGAGACCATCTCTGCGCTCGCTAAAACTGTCCCTCACTTAGTGATTGAGAGAGGAGGAGAGAGATAATGACTAGTAATAATAATACTTCGACAATATTAAAGCCACGCAATTTTTTACAGTATCGTATGATAGATCTAACGTTTCCTAAATCTTAATAAATTGACTAGGTTGTTGCTCAGTTAAATTCATAGCCCCCGTCTCCTTCGATTTTTTTTCCTTCTCTCGTATCTTTTATCGTAATAGATTCGATTTGTTACGCATTTTTTATCCAATTGTCCGATTGTTTTCAGAGTCAAGGTCCATCTCAAACATACATATCCTCCAAAGCAAAAATCAGCGCCGCATATTAATTAAAGATATGCCTATTAAACGTATTTGTTAAAACGCAATCGAGCCAGTGATATGACATTACTTTAACGCTAGTTTTAAAGATTCGGCACAGAGCTATTGCCCGAAAACATCATTGTGTGAATTAAGTATTAATTTTAATTTATTTTGCAATTAATTATCCTTATTTCTTATATTCTTCATTAGCTTCGATAGAAATTAATTGTGTTTTAACCTCTTAAAGTTATATTCTGCAGTCAAAAGATATTTTGCAAATTCGGCGATCCTATCAGTTCGTGTGAAAAAATATGAAGTTTCATTAGAACCAATATGATTTCTAAATAATTTGTGTATTCGTTTCTATTCCATTATTTCCAAATGATTTACCATTAACCTGCTTAATGAAGTTTTATCTTTCTAGGAACATTCACAATTTATTTCAAAAATGTATTACTTAGTATACATAACAGTTAAAAGTAAATTTCAATTAACTTTGTTTTGTATAAGATTATTCCAATTTATAATTCATAGGCATGTTTTTTAACTATAAAACATCAAACAACGCGCGATCAATTATATTTAAATCAAAATCACGTATCTATGTTCATGAATATTTCTAAGTATTAGTAATTATTTTCATTTTTATATGCTTTTTGAGTATTTTCTTAGGAATTTTTGTGCTTTTCTTTCTTTCAATGAAGAATTGTAATCAGCAAAAATTACTGATTACTACACGAAGAGTGTGTAGAGAAACATTTTTGCAAAAATACTTCGTGCCTCGCAAAAAGTAACAAAAATTTATAAAAAATATACGGCATCCCGTGTTTGTACAATTTATGCGCATATAAATATAATCTTCCATTAGGATACGTACAAAAACAAAGAGAGGTGCCAATTTGTGTCCAATGTTTGCTCGTTTGCAATTAAAATAATTTCGAAATAGTGTGGACTATGGGAAATATAGCAAAAGTCTGCTAGAAAAGTTTCAGCTCAATATTTCAAAACGTATGCCCACAAATCTCGATTTATGTTATAACATTTTACATATTGAATATCAATCAATATGCTGGCAGAGATGTAACGTAGGTATTTCTCAAAAACGTATTTAATTATACATATCTCCATGGCTAGCATTACAATATGTATAAATACACATATATTGACGAGACCATAAGATATATATAATAAATGCAGTGTATCGCCATCTTCAAATTGAAGTAATCAACGTGATTCCTCTCAGACAAATCTGCGCTTACATTTCGAAGTAGCAGGACGGTATTAATCACTCCAATTTAAAAACATACGACACGTTTGTGTGTGCGTGTGTGCCATGTGTATGTGTATATATATGTATATATTGTTGTATATGTATACACATTTAATACACATATATATATATATATACATATATATATATATATATATATATATATATATATATATATTCTAACGAATATAAATCTTCCGTTAACTTGGCGAGATAATTGCAATGATTTTTGCACTGTTGATCGCGCGCGTTAATGTTACTAGATTTCTTCTTTCATTTTAATTATATTCTCCCAATTTTTTATAAAGGCGCCATTAATGTGACAACGCTTGAGAAGTATCGAGTGTTCGGCATAAAAACAATTTACATACACAAAAGTAATAATTTATATAGCTTTGTATACAATTTTGTTAAATAATTTCTTTCTAATGTAAATTAACGTATCGTTAGTTTAAAAGAAGTTGTTATGTGGATTGATCACTTTTTTCATTTTTTACAACTTCTTGTAAGCGTTTGCAGATTAATGACTAGCATTGTATGCACGCCTTCATTCCAGGTTCGGTTCTGACACTTAATTGATGGTGATAGCTTCTTGGTTTTTGCTAAATACGATCACAGACAACACAGCGACTCTATATACTCGAGGTACAGCATCTCTATATAAGACGGTATTGAGAAAAATAAAAGGATTAAAGGGAATTATAAGAGATCACTAAGGAAAAAAATAAGAAGAAAAAGAAAGGAAAGGAACTATCGTCATTCTTGGAGTCACTTGAATTATGTTTTATAAATTTTTTCTTTACATTTTCGAATTGAAGGGAGATACTTAAGTATGTCTCTCAAATTCAAAAATGTAATACTAACATTCAGAATTTTTGTACGATCGAACAATTCAAATTGTTCGATCAATTAGACTTGTTCTCACAGGTCTAATTTGGATTTATAATAGATTTATTTTTTATTTGTAACAATTATTATTTTGGCTCTAATGTTTAGTGATCCGGCATGGCTCAAACAGAATCTTCGAACTAATCAACCAACAATTTTAAAATCAACCGTTAATTTCAAACTGTCTGAATTTAAAAACTTGAGCTTTATTTTGACTTATTCAAGCGTAATTTGTTTGAATCTCTTGCCCTCTTCATAAAATTTAATATTTAAGTGTTCTCAGTTTCCAATGGCTTATCAACGTATGTATGAGATCCTGTGTCTTATACAGATCCAACATAATTCAAGAGCTTAGCTACCCCGCATTCGACCGCAATAAAATGTAGAACCCATGACGTAAAAAGACCAGGTAAACGCTTTAAATCAGTTTCAAGTAATGAAGACATTTGTGACCAATTGATTTCAAATTTTAAATTAATAGCCGCCATTAGATTTTTGCCACCAGTCAAAAATTTGTCTCAAATTATTCGGTTATCATTATGCGCAATATTACACCTAGTCTTTTTCATCTTATAATTTTATAATTTTACTCATCTTATAATTTTACATCATAGTAGAATAAAATCTATGGTGGAATCAAGATTCCATCATGATAGAATCTGCAATTTCGCCGTTATTAAATCGTTGATTAGTCGTTATAGAAACGCACGAGTAACTATAGGGCGTAGCCTAGCAACACGCGTGTTCCTAATTCCTGTGAAAGCCACCACGACGAAAGTGCTCGTCCCATTCAGCAACGATACTTCCTCCCTCGGAGGAAAACCGCGCGCGATTAATAGTCGCTTCACGACTATTAATCGCAATCAACGACGCGACCAATCAACGACGGTCCTGGACCCAGCTTGATACGAATCATCAACGGTGACAGACAATATTTCCAAAGGGGTACGTGTGGATCGTTATCGCGTTGCGCGCGTTTTTCTATATAGAGCGTATCGACGAGAGAGACAGTGTGCATTTTCCGAGAACGACTGAATTGTCCCCAATCGCATCCGATGATCGCGCACTTAATCGCGAATTTATCCTAAAAATTACCTGTATGTATATATATAAATCGTACCATATTATTATTCTCGTTTATACTTAAGTAATAGCTAACTACGGTAGCTTTGGTGTTTCATTGTAATCGATTTTGATAATCCCATAAATCGCCGCTCAGGCTTCCGCTACTTTAGCTAGTCTGACGTACGTCCGCACACTCGCACGCCTACGACTCGTAATAACGGATACATTAGAAAATCGATGCTTCACGCACGTACACCTACAACATGTTACACGCTATGAACGCTCACGAGGAGTCCGCAGGCGATCAATATCTCTTGTCAGTGCTTCAATATCGGTGATATATATACGATTGAATGGCAGATATTGCGAAACCATACCATTAAGAAAAGAATGGCAGGAAAACATGGATTGATAAGACTAAAAGTATTTGCCCGATAAGCATCGGTATATACAACATTCTGATACAACATCGATGCAAAAGGAGAAAAATTAATCATAAATCGGGATTGATATATTGATTTTATTAATAAACAGGTATCGGAGGATATGCATTTTGTATAGAAAAATTGGCCATACTCTTGTTAACAGAAATATTGAATGCCTGCGCGACCCGTTAGAATCAATTGGGTCTAGAAAAGGACGTACAATAAAGTATCAACCTACGAACCTACCAACGAAAATACATATGTATGATATCTACGATCATCAACGATCGTGTGACTAACAATTTAATTGGGGGAGATGCATGGCCACGCCGAAACGTATAAAGCCGTCTCTACATAACACACAGAATGCAGGTCGCAGGTCGCAACTAAAACGTATTTCAGATCATAGATTCAAGTTGCAATACGTAGGATGCAGGACGCGAAAATTAAAGTTCACCCAACTTCCTGCGTTCTATGTCCTGCAGCCTATTATAATTAAAATACATTAAATTAGTTACTAGTCTTGTGACGCTCGTTCTGTGTGATATATAAGATCTAGCTTTATAGGTTGCAAGACATAGAACGCAGTAAAGTTAGATAAACTTTAACTTCGCGTCCTGCGTCCTGCATTCTGTATCTCGCAACCGGAAATACGTCATGTTGTATCTATTTGCGACCTACGATCCACGTTCTACGTAAATAGAACGGTTTAAATCAATCTTGTCTTATCTTCACACACAATTGTGTCAATCACGACCACGCGATCATAATAAAATGGTCGTAATCGCGGAGAATATAACAAAAATTAACGAATGTAACAATTATGCGGAGTGCTTGAATTAAACGATAGACGATAGAAAAGTCAATTCGCGTGTATTACATTATTATACAGGGTCCCTAAATCATCTGAGAATCGCTGTCAAGAGACAACGTAATAACGGCGAGATGTACCTTGTACGTATAATCGTATGATGTATTTTTCTTTAAACAAACAACATTTTTTTGAATGTAAAATGATAATTTACGAGGGGAATTCAGTTCATCTCTTTCAACGCGGAAAATTCTTTTTTAATGCAATCGCACAAAGCATTGGGAAAAAGAAATCTATCATTAGGTAGAAGATATATTCAAGTATAGGAGAAAATGTGTTTCCAAATGAATCACACAATCTCCCGTAAGTCATGAGAAACGCTCCTGGTAACACAAAGTCACGTGATAGATTCGTTATAATTTTTCGTTTTTAGCATCTATCGTGGAAACAGAAGTGCAAATAACGTGAACGTCTGCAACTGGATGTGACATCCCCTGAATGATGTATAATTATTTTCTTTTTTTTTTTCTTTAATAATTTAGAATCCTTGTTCTTGTGTCGTAATTTCCAACTCACAGCCACGCATATAGCACCTTCCCCGCCGTTTCTCCCGTTCCTTCATCATCGTCGTCGTCGTCGTCGTCGTCTGAAAATCCCATAAATTTGGCACAAATTCGTGATACCAGGGTTCTTTGATCACTGAATCTTCTCGCGACGAATCGTAGAAAAAGAAGTCAATCTTATTCGGACCTCGACCAGCATCTTTTCACTTTTTTGAGGGCGTCCTTTTCTTAGACACCATTCTTCACAAAGCGCGAGAGATCATAATATAGGAGCTACGCCAGGTACCTATTTCGCGTATTAATATACAGTTTGACCTTAGATCAAGTTCTTGTAACTTCGCTAAATTCTTGCCAGAGATCGACGCCAATTGTCGTTTCCATGATTGCCAAAATATCCGGCGATCATCGTCACGGGAGTGTCCGTGTAAATGAAACGGTCTCTTCGTTTTCCACGTGTTGTTATTGAAATGGCAATGTCTTCGCTAAGCTCCGTTCGACGGCGAAAATAAGAACATCTTGCATCGTATCCTCGTGCTGCTTGCGTAACATTTTGCAGAACGAAGAGGCAACAAGATGCTGGAAAATCCGCTCTTCGATTCTTACAGATTTAGACCTCGATTGCTACTCTACGTTGCTAGGAGCCGTATTATCGCATTGCCCTAAAAGAAGAAGATTAAAGTTTTGAATCATAAGAGGTTCGATCGAGGAAAAATATTTTAAAGAAAATATTTTGTCTTTTAAAAAAAGACAAAATAAAAATAGAAAGCAAAATAGAAAGATAAAGCGACAGTTGTGTACACTTTAACATTTAGTTCTTGAGTAATTTAATTCTTGAGTTGGTGAGATGATATTGAAAAAGATTCAACAAAGTTCAAAAATTATTCTCTAAATAAATTTTCGTCGAAAAGAAATAATCTTCAAATTCTATGAGAGATCTATCGTTAGATTGGACCGCTTCACGTTTCTCTAATTATTCTAATGTCTTTGATTTTTCATAAGAATTACATCTGAGAAATGCCTATCTCGCTGGAGAAGGAGAAAAATATTCTCAACGATTCGAAAAGTATTGAGAAATCTAGCTTTAAATTTACCTTCAACAAAAAAGCGGCGCCTCTGGTTGGTTCCACCAGTGGGCAGCCAGGAGTAGATAGAGCTCCTGATCCTGGACAGTGTAACCAGGTGGCGGCTGAGAGGGCAGAGGTGGCGGGATAGGCGGCAGCAGGGAATAGGACGGCGGCGGCGGCGACGGGGATAGGGATTGTGAGAACGTTGTCGTCGAGAGCGGCGTCGGCGGCGTCGCGGTGACCGCTGCTGGAGGCTCGTCTTTAGCCGGAGATCAAAGCGCGCAGTCAAACATCGCCAGCGACCGTGTGATCACATCGTCCTGCAGTCAAGTTCACATCAACTGAGAACCATTTGTATATTTTTTCCTTCCAAAAGTTCAGAACTTAGCACGACTTGCCCGAAATATCATTCCGCTAACGACGAAAGCACTGAACAAACTACAAACAAGCTCGCGCAAGCTCCATAAACATCGATTAATCTTCGGTGTCCTTATTTTTGTTTCTTGCATTCGTGCCTCACGTGCACTGTGAGTTCACGTGCATTTATTATTAGAGCAAAATTCGTATTACGTTCCTGTACTCGTGAAGAAAGCCAATATTCATAATCAGTTCTTATTTTAAGACTGCCTTAAATGTCTTATGGCTAATATGGCTTCGTGATTATATTGCTTAGTATCTTAAATATAAGAATCAACTATGATAATACCGATGTACCGAATATAGAATCGAATACGAAGAATTAGAAATTACAAATATTTTACGAAAAAGTTTCTTAACGACATAGATATTGATATTAATAAAAATATCTCTACAGAGATATGTATTTAGTCTTTAATATCGAATGATTCTATCAAATTAATTCTCAAGACACTATAAGTGGATAATAAAATCATATTTCTCAGTGAAATATAAAATCTATTATTTCTACAGAAATAATAATTATCACGATGTATAACATGGAAAATTACGAGCTCATTCAAAAAGAGGGAATCGTTCCAAGTCTGGTTGAACTGCGAGTTAAAACTAGTTGAAAGAACACTCAGCAGATCTGGGACATTTTGTATATACGTCTCGGACTTTACATTCATTTACGAAAGGGAGTGCATACAGAGTGTCCTAAGTTCACTATATTTTCTTCTATTCAGACTTTAATTAAACTGAGATTATCATTATAGTCTGATTCATCAATATGGAAGCGTATGTGACACGCAGATAGAAAAAGAAAAGTCAGTTGTACATCAATCTCAAAGAGTCTACAGAGACAAATGAAAGCGACGATAGGGCCCTGTATACTTTCCATCTACTTGATTGCTCGTAGTTTCATGGTCAGACATACCTTCAAACAACTCTCGATAAATTCCTCGATCGTGATAACACCGTCCTGGTTGAGATCGAGTTTCTTGAAGACCCTGTCCAGCTGTTCTCTCGCCTTCCTTTCCTCTTCGGCATGATGTCGTCTGCCCATGAGCTCGTGGACTGCTGTCACAACTTCACCCAATTCACCCCTAGTGATGCAACCATCGCCATTTATGTCATATAGCTTGAAGGTCCACCTCAGTTTCTCATAAATGCTGCCCCGCAGTAGAGTCGACAGCGTCACGAGAAGGTCCTGCAATCCCCAGAATTATCTAAATCGCGCGCGATTTTAATACGAAATGCGGTGGAATGACAGTGCTTCTCGAGTGTCCGAGCATGTAGATTTCATGAAAATTCAAATGAAATTTTACAATTTGATGGATAATGAGAAATAGTTCGGATATAAATGAATATTAAAAAACTAAGAGATACTAGCGAAGCAGAAAAAAATGTTAATCAATATCTCAAACGAAGCGTTCGTAAAGAAATTTTCAAAGAAAAATTTTGAAGTCTCAAATTCATATTTTAAGTTAACTCGGAAACATGTTTATGTGTGTGTGTGTTTATATATATATATATATATATATATATATATATATATATATATATATATAATATGTATAGCGTTTTTTGTTAAAAGGCCATTCTTTGTCCAAAATTCAGCTCAATCAAAAAATTTCTTTCTGGACTTAAATTGTAAATTGTTTATACATGTCTATTTTCATTAACAACCCTAGCCCTTTCGGAAATTTAACATGACAGGTCCAACATGACACGACTATAGTTCACGAAGTACTGATTGAGGACGTTTGAATCATCAATATTGCTTACCAATCTATATCTAGCAACTATAGTCACTCATAGGTGCATTAAAAACAAAATCTGCAATTATACAAAAAAAGAATCTTTCTCATCTATATAATACGAAACATTGACAAGGGAAATTACTCAAAATAGTGCCCGGGTATGTCCGAGTTTATGTCTCACGTGAGTTGACACCGCATTGACCCATTGAAAGCTTTAATACTGTGTGCGATGCTCGGCATCAAGCTGCCTTTGCGGTAGTAATAAATTTTCTGTATACGCGAATGACCATGCAACATTCGCATGGAATGACGGATGATCAGCGAGCTCCGTGAAATAGCTTCGTAGGCATTTGCCTCTGTATCCGATACATACCAGTGTATCCCGCATTTACCGTAAAAACGATTAATTATTCATCCGATAAACGATCCGCTCAATTGGCGGTAGTCCCGACTCCAACAATCGACGACCAAGCCGTTCGCGTGCCAGGTTATTATCGCGAAACGCGGATGTGCATCGCCCGCATAAATGCATCAGTATTTGCCTTCCGTTTGTCGTATAACGCCGAAATTTCCCATCAAGATTCATCGCGCTCGCGTTTCATCCGCCCGTCAATGTCAATTCGAGAACTACATATCGCAGAAATCGCGGCATAAAATACATAGTAAATTAAGCTTGGCTTGAACCAAATATGAGCAAAATTAAATTAAATCCGAGTATAGCACACGATAATAATGCATTAAATTAAAAATTAATGTATGAATTGTTTCACATATAATCAAGTAGAATGTTCATTTATTATTTCGACTCGGAAATTTATTATTATTGTATAATTAATTGTTAATTTGAATAAATAATTTCTTTAACTAAAATATATGCTCTTTTTATTATACTTCCTACATTAACAGAAAAAATATTATAATTACTATAATTTAACTATAATTTATAATCATTTTTTATGTTAATAAGATTGAAATGAAGGAAAAATATTTATTATCGAAGCCTGTCTGAAACTATCTAACGGTAGCATTTCGGTTTTCCGGAAATTATCGCAGGATAAATCTAGGTTAAGTCTAAAACTTTAAATAGGACCATATAAGTTGAACAGGATAAATCTATCTATAAAAATTTATCACAGGGTTTAATCATAAAAATTTTAATTCAAACCTCCAATAACCTTTTAATATACAAACGGATGACTCATAATTTGTGACATTTCCTTATTTTTCCCGTGATATTTAAAAAAGGTTTAAATAAAAGTTGTTTATTTTTAAATCTATTATTGGATAAATTAAAAAACAAATAATTCATCGGTATGCTTCTCGCTGATAAAGTGAATGGCAAGGTTCACAAAACGTCAGCCTTAATAATGGATCATAACACGGCGATAACTCGCAAAATCTTTGGCATCTTTAAAACATAAGTTTTGCTTACATCTTTTATCTATATTATATCATGTACAATATCTCAAACGAAGCGTTCGTAAAGGAAATTTTCGAAGAAAAATTTTGTTAGTTTTGAAATCTCAAATTCATATTTTAAGTTAACTCGGAAACATGTGTGTGTGTGTGTGTGTGTGTGTGTGTGTGTGTGTGTGTGTGTGTGTGTTTTATTGT
>Ga0157364_1004527_pt1 | contig 13899 bp, 13 predicted proteins | sample AttsexASBM2_FD_111476 | JGI IMG/M metagenome (GOLD analysis project Ga0157364, IMG submission 111476) | Fungus gardens microbial communities from leaf cutter ant in Ribeirão Preto, State of São Paulo, Brazil - Atta sexdens ASBM2 | ecosystem: Host-associated > Fungi > Mycelium > Unclassified ... | reverse complement strand
TATCCATATTGTACATTTTATATATATATATACACACACACACACACATATATATATATATATATATATATATATATATATATTCACTCGCGTATATCTATAAATATTTGTCATTTACTTCACTAGAATGAAATGCGATTTCTTTTTCCAAGTTAAAAAGATCGAGTTGTAAAATTCCAGCTATGCTTCGTTTTATATTCGTCGTCCATGCAGGCTCAGTTTCAGTGCTGAAGTTCTCGATAAGACCTTTGTTGTACGATAAACGGAAAGGTTTCAAAAGTTCTACAGCATCATCGTAGATATCAATGTCTTCTATCACTTTCTTTACATTTCCATTATGCATATTCGTCTTCAATGATTGCAACTAATATAAAAAGTTGAGATATTATATCAGATTATAATTATATCTAATAAAATTTTAAAAATATACGTGTTTTTTATGATGGGAAAAAAAGGAAATAAAACAACGAAAAGAAGAAATATATAAGTTTAAGAATAAAATTGAACTCTCGAGATTAATAAAAAATATATTAGAGATAGACAATTGAGAGCAAAAATTAGACTCGGTAATTAAAGCGAAGTCGAAATACATTGTTAACGTACAACGCTTTAATTATTGCATCTTAATTTTTGCTCTCAAAAGAAGAAAATTATAGCTCTTTTAAAAATACCTGTATTGTAATAAAATCATCTTCCGCATGAATTACGAGTTTTCCATGAAGATTCCATGAAGAAGCTGCGTTGGAAGGCACTAATACACCAGTGCTCGATATAGCGTTGTAAGAATATGTATATTCTTTCCCAGATCTGAATAAACTTTGCGCGACAATCTCGGTACTTAAAAATAAGAATATGAATAATGTTCTTCCTTGTGCTAGCACAGATATCAAATTGGAATCTAAAAAAGAAAGACTTTCCTTATATTATCTGACTTATCATTTTCCAGTCTTCTTCAATTCCTTTATGTTTTTCACAATTATTAGAAACTTTTACAAAATATATTAGAAACAAGGGAGAAAGTAAACTTTTCTTATTATCAATAATAATTATTAAAATTGCAAATATTTCACTTAAAACACCAGAATATAATCGTCTTTATATTTTTTAATATTTTAATATATGTATGTATATACCTATGAACTTCATGATGTGTGATCGTAGCTCGGCGAAAGCAAACTGAGTTCACGCAAGTCAAGGAATGACCCTTACCAGTTCTTATCACTGTGACTTACAAATACATACAGGGTTACTTGTGCGTATACATATACAAGAATTATGCTCTCGACGCATTATCTTCAATCATATAGATCGCACGTGTATTATATTATCGTTGACCCTTTTTCTCACAATACACAAGCATATAATATATATATATATATATATATATATATATATATATATATATATATAACACACACACATCTCTTAAATTTACGCATAGTTTCCTATAGAAATGCAGAAAAAATTATCAATATTTCTATTCTGTATGATAAAAAATTAACAATTTAATAATATAATTAAATATGAACGACTTCGAGTCACAAAAATTCAAAAATACATTTAAAACATAAAAATATTTTTATTAAAAAATCTATATAAAAGATGTTTAGTGTTTATATATTTCTTTCTCATTTCTCTTTGATTATTTTGTTAATTATCGTGAGCAAAAGGTAAAAGAATTTTTAATTATTTTACGATTGATGTAAATGCTTTATTATTTGTATTAGTTTCAGAAATAATTAATTTGAAAAGTATGTGTTCATTAATTCGAAATATATCACTTTTTTTATTATAAATTTGTCAAATTACATATCTTAGAGAATGTCATATCTTATTGATATAGGAATTGAATATTTTTTTAATTACCGTAACTATTATTTTTAAAGGCAAGGCTCGAATATTTACGAGTATACTATTTACAGATTTATTTTCGGCTTATCTATTATGTACAATCGGGAAGTATATTATGTCATGAGTTGTCTCATTTAGTTTATTACTATACAAAATTGTATCTTCATATATTATACATTTGACAATTTACTGTAATGCATCATGTACAGAATCCTATTATACGTTATATGTATAAAATCTATCAACAAGCATATAGATACTAAAAGCAAAAAATTTGACAAAATATTACTGACACATACATATAATAATCAACATATTATAAGGGCTTAATTATTTTCAGGATGGATTTGGCATATTCCCAGGCTTCACTATAACACACAAATTTCATTTTAAAAAGAATTTATATGTCTTACTCAATTTACAAAATAATAAAACGTTTTGTTGATTGCGACGAATATTATTTATACTTACTTATGTGCAGGATTTGCCTGATCCAATTGTTCGCTAAGTTGTTGAATAAGTGTGGCGAACATTTTAAGGTGTTCAATAGTTTCTCCTTGTAGCCATGCTCTTGGTAGCGTACTCATAATCTAATAAACATTAAAACATTTTATTTGTTGTAACTGAATAAAATTAAAACATTAAAAATATATATAGTATTTTATGATGTAGTATTTATTATTGCGCTTGTCTTAGTATCAAGACACTACCGTGTTTCCTGATTATATTTTAATGTTAAATATGATATACCATGTTTGCCTTGAATAAAGCATCAGTTGGACAAGAAACGCGTAACCCAGCGAGCAGATAACGATTTAAAAGCGAACCAAGTGCCAAATTTTTTAACTGTATATCCCCAAGAATACCTTGCCAACTTAATAAATTGCGCAATAATTTAACAGCCATCGCAAATTGTCTTTGGAAGAATTGATGTTTTGTATCCCAAACTCTGAAATGTTAACTTATGTTAGAAGCAACGAAAGAATAATGTAACTATACGCGAGATATCAATTTAATTATATACTGAGTATACTGACTGTTTCGGGAAAATAGGTATGAAAACATCATTTTCAATAGCAGCTTTAATTTTATCTAAAATAGCGTTGAATAAAGTTTCCAACTGTTTACTGGTATCATTCAAATTAGGATATTCCTTTATCAATCGATTTATAGTTCCAACAAGACGTAATGTCTGAGACGTTGACATTGGATCCCATATCTTTTCAATAATAGCTAAAAATTATTAACATAAAATAGAATTATTTCATTCCTACTTGTAGTTATAAATAGCGTTATAAAAGATAATCCTTATATCACTCTTACATGTCAATTTTGGTATCACAATTTTTTCAATTGTGGATGGTATTAATCTAACATCTGGATCTCGTTTCAATGATTCTTCTGTCTCTTTACTATCTAAAGCATACAGAAGTAATGTATTATACCACTTTGTCCTTTCTAGATCAGCGCTTTCCTGTAAAAATAATTAGATATTAATTACAAGTATGATTAAGGCCTTTTATTGATGGAAAAAGTGAACAAAATACCATAATCGGATTCCAAGTAAGTAGTTGTAATCTAATAATAGGCGAAATAATTTTAGGTAAACACAACGATACATAAGCTTCTGTGTAGGCATCCATGTCTGTTTCTCTCCATGACTCGAATTTTGAAAGGATACCACGTACTGTACAATATTCTTCCATAACATCAGAAAATATATCTTTACAATTATTATCGATTTCATCTGTAATAAAATAAAAATATTATAATCATAAAATTATATATTAAAAATGTAAATATGAAATTATATGAAAAAATCGAAATATAAAGTTGATTATTACCTTTCGCTTGCTTAAATATAAGATTTTGTTGCTCAGTAACTTCATCGTCACTAGACATGCCATCAATGTGCTTTGGAATATTTGATGCTAATTCTCTTGCTCTTCTACGACGTGCTCTTCTACCTTCTCTCTCTGTAGCTCGTCGTACGTGTACTTCTACTTCTGGTCCTCTTCTCATGGCTTGACCTCCTGCAAAACAAAAAAAATTATAGAATTTGTGTTACAAAATCTTTCAGTAAAATCTCTGGAATATATTATATATGTAAGGTTATCAAACATCCTCAATGTACTAAATTTTATCAGTTATATTCTCTACTACCACTAATTGAAAATACTGACTTGCTGTAGTAGTTATTTCTTCTGCCTGATCTCTCGTGTCTTGTCGTCTTCGTTCCATCAATTCGACTGAACGTTCACCATATAGATCTAACCAGCGTTGTTCCAAGTCGATGACCAGGGGAAGCTAACAAAAGAATTATACATTTAATGTGATTCAATGAATATTCTATTATAATAAAACTGATGATGTCTAAACTGAATGGCTTTATGATAACAATGCTTAAAAAGCATTAATTTGTTTGATAATCGATTTAGTTTCATAAATTACATAGAAAATTCTTCAACGTGACAAATGTTCACACATTAAAAATAAATAAATTAGACATCAATTTACTTACCACAGTCAAATTAATTTATTAATCACTTGTATATGATATTTATCTTTATAAAATGTATCAAAATAGCATAATACAGAGAAGATAATGACCCCCGGCAATGGAAATATGTATATGTGCGACATATATGCATTCTTTCTATTTTACGAATAATCGAACCAGTAAATTATTACTTTAAAAGATTTTATCTCCCTTTTATTTTATTTATCAAAAGCTCTGGATAAATTAAAAGAGAAACAAATATTGTTCCAGCTTTTTAAGTAATGTATCTTGAATCTTTTGCAATTTAAGGCTTCTGGACTTTCGTTATTATTGACATCATACCAAATATAATTTTAAATCATATAATTTCTTTTCTTTCACTGTATGTATTTCACATTCATAAAATGAAACATTATAATAAAAGTATGATAATTTGATCATTATGTTAAATGATTCAATTATTTACAATATATATAATTTATAATCAGAAACTTAAACCTCAGATATCAAAATTTAAAACAAGATTTATTAAAGTCGTTGGTACTTTACTGGGACTGAAGAATTTTTGTCAGCCATATACTGTACGATAAAACCCAGTGCACATAAATCAAACGTGACAGCGTATCAACCCACCTTCTCATCAAGACACTCTACCAAGTCAGTGACATACCCACGCAACTCTTGGTAATATCTGAAGCGTTGTGCATAATGCGGCGTACGAACTTCACTTTCGTCCAATTCTTTTATGGTTTGCTGTAATTCTCCTTCTAAACGCTCCTGATCTTGCTGATGCCGTCTATGCACCTCTTTCAAATTGTCCAACCTTTAAATTATAACATTTAATTAGCATTAATTAGCTTCCATTAATTTTTCTATTGTATAAAAAGCCCGAAACATGTTTGGAGAAATATGGAACCTTGTGCGCATCCTGTTTACAACTTCTTGTGGAGTAACAGGTACGATTTTTGTTGGATCTGGTGGTTGAATAGAAGGTGGCGGTGGAGGTGCAGGCATTAATACCATTTCTAAAGGTACACCAGATCCAATTATCTGATTAACATTCATGCCCATTGTATATTGTTGTTGCAACATAGAATCTTGCTGTGCTGCTGCAATCTGCATGTAAAAATATTCCAGATATTTAACATTACTTTATACATATTTTTTTATCCTAAATCTCATGGTATATTAATAAACTTTACCTGAGCACCGGTTACACCTTTTCGTATTTGTTGAGCTTCCCACTCTTCTTCTTCGTTTTCATGCTCACTTTCATTATCTGAAACTAAATTAAAAAATGTGTTCAAAATTGTATTATCTTTTATTATTAAATATCTTAGAATTTTTTATTAGATATACGCTATACTTAAAGTTAATTATTATATGTAAAAACTCACATTTTAATGGAACTTGAGAAGCAAGAAATGCTTCTCTCCTCTTTTCTTTATCACGTGCTTCAGTGTTGACAGTCATATCTAGTCGATCTTGAGAATCATCATCGTCACTTCGATCATGATCTTCCTCTCGTATTAGTCTTGACTTGCCCTTGTCATCGCTACAAAAGTAAATTTATTGTAATATCATTACAATAATTATATTAATATTATATTAATTAATTATTATAAAAATTCACGAGTCATCAATTATATAATCTTAAGAATGAATTGTGCTACCTCTGCTCTTCAATAGGAATGTAATCGGTTCCCAATTCTCTTGCTTTCTGTCTGCGTTTTCTCGCTGCATGAATCATAGCTGCATCAGGTATACATCCACCTGGTTGATATCAAGAGAATGTTGTAAAACATAATTAAAAAATATATAATTTTTAAATGTTAATAAATTTTATAATATATATTTTGCAATGCTGCTTAGATATAATAACAAAATTTAATACTTTATTTTTCATTTGTTTTGTCAAAGAATTCAATTATTAAATGTATACACAGCAATTTTATTAATTATATGAATTCTAGTAATGATTTAACAATATCATAATCTATATGTATCATCTGAATTACATACTCTCAAGAAGTATTTTTACAGTTTCAGCTTTATCTGTATTTTTCCTAAATTTGTGACTGCAAGGTTCATCTTCCTCCTCACCCGATGTATAGTCATCTTTTCCTGCTGCCAATGCAGCTCGTCCGTTTAAAATCAGGGGTCCTGTATTTTTTATTTTAACCTAGCAATAAAGATTATATTTTGTTTAGTAAAGATACACAATTTCAAAGATTTCAAAAAAATTCAAAATTTTTATGAATAGGATATTCATAAATTTTGGAATACAATATTTCGAAATTAAAATATCCGAGTTGAATTAATATTTCTATTAATTCAATAAAATAACAAAGATACAAATATATTCATTAAGAATCATTAAGTTGTAATAGAAAGCTTACAAATTGATTTGAGCATGTATACACTAAAGAGAAATAATAAACTATTAAGATTTTAAATAAGTTAGAACACAATCTTTACATATTTATAATTTAAGCATTATTCATTTTTTGGCACAAATAACTGATAAAATAAAAATCATTGGACAAAGTAATATTTCACTCAAATATATAAATTTATGTGATCAAATTTAACAATTAAAAAAACATTTTTATGTAAACTACTTGATATATATAAAGTATACACAAGTAAATTATTATTATATAAGAAATGACATTTAAATAATGTCTCCTTGGGCTGTACTCCCACAGGTGTTCCAAATCTTGAAACATTAGTCAATGTATCAGGGAGAGACATAAAAAATCTTCTATGTTAAATGATAAATTACTTAAATTGAAGAAATGCTAATAATAATAAAACATCATAGAGATAGCTTACTACTAGATCATCTGTCTTTATTTCTAAATCTTTTTCCTGCTTAATGGATTTATTCGCTTGCTCAGTGTCCACTTGCATTTTCTCTTCACCTTTCTTTTTTCTCCTTTCGTGATCTAGCTGTTTCATCAGCTTTTTGCTCCTCGAAGATTTCTTGACTATAAAAACTTCTCCGTCGTCCCCTGTAATTTATTTCAAAGTTTAATTTAAATCTAAATATGCAATATTTTTCACTACTTGGTAATAGATTTGGAAGAAACAGCATCTGTTAGTGTAAATATTTGTCTAAAATAAAACTGTATTGATATTAAAGAAATTGTCCTGCTATTGATTATTCCTGTAAAGACTTGTTCTACGAGCAAGTAGCATCACATTATCATTTAAATTGTGAATGCTTTCTAGCAACGAATAGATGAACATAGTGTGAACACAATAAATCATTACATCTTTAAGTCTGTTTTCTTTCTATATCCTAGAACTGAATTATCTTTTGTCTTTTATGAAAAGAAAAAGAAGATGAACCATGCAAGAAGTTCAGTTCTAAGATTAAAAGAATAACAGGCCTTTTGTTATTTGCCAACGTTAAACAAAGGTGAAATGACTATTCATTGTAGGTTTGTTCACATTACATACTCCTATTGATTCTAACGAGTATATTGGAATAAGTAGGACAGGAACATACTGGAGCAAGTTGAGATATGTGACGCAAACAAACCTTGTGTTACATTAAATCTATTTTCTATAGCTGAACTATATACTTTTGAAATTTAAAATAAAATAGGTATATATATATATATATATATATATATATATATATATATATATATATATATATATATATTTGACGAAAGCGAGAAAGAGAATAGTGCAGTATAGTACAGGAATAAAAAAGATCTAGTGTTGCTAGAGAGCACTTGATATTTGAAATCAGACAAATATAAAACAAGTTACTCATATACATACTAATTACACACACATATTACATATGCAAAGATGTGTCTATGTATAAACACCTTGTTCCAGCTCCTCTCCAAAGCTGAGGCGCGTCTGCTTTGGTTTATCCTTCTTCGTTTTAACTTTGACTGGTTGCGCGTCCTCCACCTCCATTCTGTTCTCATTATCCTCGTCTTCATCATCGAAAGGACGTCGGCGTATGTTCCGCTTCGGCTTGTTGAATAATGACATTATCGTTGCAACGTTGCTCCTCGACAACGGGACAACCGCTGCTCGAACTTGGTTGTTAAAGACGCGGGCTGAAAAGCGACACGTGTCGCATTACTGGAGATTGAATCGTTGAACTGTAATTAACTGAAACGTACGCGCGGTATCACTTCGCATTAAATATCAACGGATCCGCGACATGCAATATTGAAAATCTTTCCAAACACTCGACTACATAAGTGGGCAGATACAGCCATCCGATGAGGATGAGGCTAAACGGCACAAAAATAAATTATAATGGTCGCGAGAGGGCACCACCATCGCTTTGCAATGGCGATGCTTTTTTCCGATAAGTTTCGATAGAGATTGGCTGCGTTCAGCAGAATATTTATTTTGTAACTGTTGGAAGTTTTCTTCGCGCTGATTGGATTATGCATTATAGATAAAAAAAATGGTCCAATCTCGGCAGAGAATCATAAAACGGTTGCAAAACGATTGCTGTTGTGTTCTGCTGAACGCAGCCAGTGGTTCGTTCGTTCGGGCAGTTTCGCGATCATTTTTACGAACTCCGATTGACTTAATCGACTGATTGTTACATTGAAAATGACCAATCGCATTTGCTGTTCAGCAGAATTGACCAATCATAGTTGACACTTAATTGACCGATTAGGTTAATTGGAATTGGTTGAGACCGGCTCTCGGAATATTTGGGCTATTTTTATTATTAAAAAATAAAATACCTCTCACTTTACTAATGACTTTAAATAATAAAAATATATGTAATGATAATTTTGTGTAATAATTTAGAATAGAACGGAAAAAGAAAATTTTGATTAGTAATCCAGTTTTGTCCAGCCATTCTATTCTCAGTTCTGGGCAGCTGGGGTGTAATATTCTACGTAATTCACGTTACAAGTGCTTTGAAACAAATTCTTTAGTTGGTCAATTTGTAAAATTCTTTTTTTTAACTAGTTAACTAGTTAACGAAGCATTTACATTAAATAGATCGCATCCTTTCCGAAAAAAGTGAAATATTGTGCACCTACCTGCACTTGCCAAAATCATGTGGAGCATGTGGGCTGTCTAGATATATGTACCTGCATGTGTTTGGAGATTAAGATGTTAAATTAGAAATTTTATTTATATAATTTTTAAGTAACTATATTTATGTATTTTTAAACATTTTATGTGTATGCGAATGTTAAAATACAATTGAAATTGTTTGAAAAAAAATTAATTTTATGAATACAAGTATAACTTGCAGTGAAGTGTTTAACTTAGCAAGGTTAACGCTTATGTCCATAAAATTATTTAAAAACTATTTATATAGTATTTTAACATTTGTATATATATATATATATATATATATATATATATATATATAAATAGAAAGACGGTGGAAATATGACTGTGAAGATGAAAGGCGATGGAAATATGGTCGTGAAGAGGAAAGGTGGTGGAAGTATAATTGATCAACGCCCACTGTTTTCTAGCAATGGAGAGTAAGTTTAATTTTAGTTTCTATTTCAAGTTTTATTTCATTTTCTTGAGGTTTTAATCAGACATTATACATAGCTATCAATGTGCAATGGATATTTTGTTTTTCAGAACTCTATATATAGTGTGGAAGAATGTCATAAGGGTATACAGCACGCAAACGGGAGACTTTGTGCGAGAGTTTGAACCCTTGGATTATAGAATTGCTGGAGTAATACCGCATCCAGATAATGCCAGTGTTATTATTGGTTGTACCGAAAATGGCGAATTGTATTTCTGGAATTGCCAGAGTGGAATAATTACTAAGAAATTAGTAAGAGCTTAAAACGTTATTTTGTTTGCTAATATTTCTTTTATTTATAAAAGAAACATCCTTAATATATATTCAAATTATATAATACATGTGTACTTGTTATTAATTTTTAACTCATATACTTGGATTTTTAACTTTGAATTCTTAACTTTTTGATTTTTTTAATTAATTTCTTTCTTGTTATTACAAACTTGTAAATATTAAATGACTGTGTGTTTATATTTTTACAGCAATTAAAATTTCTAGCAAATGACAAAGCAAAAATTAAAACTTTTCACATTGTAAAACACAGAACAGCTCAGGGAAACGAAATATGTCAAACGTTAATAACTCATCTCTCTGATTGTGGAAACAAAATATATGTACTTTTATTTGATATAGAAACTGGAACATTTATAAAATCAATATATATCTTGTAAATATTTTTTATTTTTTTTCTATTAAGTTTTATTTGATAAGTGCATAATTTTTGATAATTTATTATCTACTTTTTTTTAGGACTAAATCACAAGAGTATTATACTGATATAATTGGGAATCATGGAGAGAATTTAATAGTACTTTTACATGATACAGATTTACATATATTAAATCCAGCTAGAAATTTAGTTGATACAATGTAAGATTTTGGGATTATGTATAATTATTTATATGTGTAATATTATATTTTAAATACTTAATTTTGATATAGGCACAAGACTGGTAAAACTGGTAGAGTACCTACTTGCATAGCAGGACATCCAGAAGAAGAATGTGTTGCTACCGGAGATTCTACAGGTCGTGTATTAGTATGGAGAAGTTTATTCCAGACTAGACCATATACAGCCGTTTTTCATTGGCATACATTACCGGTTACAGAAATAGTGTTTAGCAAGTCAGGTAATAGGCATTGAAAATTTATATTCGCGAAGTATTTTTCATAAAGCAGTAATTTAATGGCATGATATAACATATAATTTCTTTGTTTTACAGGTGGCCATATGTATACAGGTGGTGGTGAATGTGTATTGGTAAAATGGACTTTAGCAAATCCCCAACATAAGTCATTTCTTCCACGATTACCGGCGCCTATTAAACATCTTACTATTGCACCAGATAATTTATATGTTGCTGTATCGACTTTAGACAATGGTAAAATTTTTTATCATGAAAATTCGAATTGATATAACGAGTTTATGACGACTAATTATGTTTTCACTATAAGGTATTGTTATTGTAAATCCTCAAAGAAAATTAACATCAGTTATACAAAACTTTACGTGGGGCGTTGCTTCGTCATCCAAAGATCTATTTCCTGCGGGACTTATCGTTGATCCAAGAACAGGTAGTCTTGTTCTAAATAGTCGTACTGGACACGTACAATTTTATAACATACACACAAAAAATCTGTTGTACAATGTAAGTAGATTATTGCATATTAAAAGCAAAGCGATGTAAAAAGAAAATTTAAATAAATAAGTAAAAAATTGATAAATCTTTGACAAATTTTCCAGATTAATATAACTGCTCAAAATTTTCTGACTCAAGAACGTGATGTAATTATTGTAAATACAGAAGTTACAAAAATAGCTCTAAATCATGATGGTACATGGATGGCAACAGTTGAAGAACGAAATGATAAAGTTTCATCTATAGAAGTTAGATTAAAATTCTGGCTCTACGATTTGAAAAAACAAATGTAAATATATATAAATTTTATATTTGTTAGAACACTGCAATATCAATATATAACTTCACTCAATATTCTAGATTTATATTAAATACATCCATTGAATTACCTCATGAAAATGGAATAAATGCACTACATTTTCAACCAGATACGACATTTGACGATGGAGATTGGTTAGCTGTTACCACTGGGAGAGATAATAAATTTAAATTATGGAATTTGAGAAAATCGTCCATTGTAGAAGGTACATATATCTAATTATCTATTTTGTATAATAAAATAGTTTCATTAAAATTTAGCGAAATGTATGTATATTATTATTTGTTATAATTATATTTATTATAGATAAAGAAACAAAACATTGGTATTGTTACGGAGTTGGAGACTATCGCAATCTAGCTGCTACAGATGCTGGTTTTTCAGTTGATGGTTCATTATTAGCTGTTGGTTTTAATTCTACCTTAACTTTATGGCTGCCCGAAACTTGCGAATTAAAATCAAGTCTTACACATTCTCAGTATAATGAACCAATATCGTAAGAAAAATAAAATATAACTATTTTAATAAGTACATTAGCTAAACATTGAAAGCGATCGTTTATAAAGGCATAATTGTAAAATGTTTACAATAGACGAATAGAATTCGGCAAACACGAGGCTTGTCATCTTGTTGTGGTTGTGTCTCAGCAGCATATAACAGTTTGGAATATTTTAACTCTTGCTATAACATGGAGTGTACCTTTGAATGTCGTGAGTCTCACATGTGACTTAAAATCTACATACATGGCAGCATTTACATCTGACAATTCATGTATGCTATACAGTATATAAATGCCTCTTTATTATATACTATTTATTTTATATTATTTTATATATATATGTTGTTTTTTTGTTATATAACAATCTCATTCATTATGTATATTTTCTTATATTTTTTATCTTATTTTATTATTATGTTTTAATAGAAAGATTATTCATTTGCTTTTAGTATATGTGTTTACACCACAAAGTGCAACACTCATTTATAAGAAAATGTGCCTTATTGAAAGTACCAGTTCTATATTAGCGGCTACTTTCGTACCTCATCTACAGGAAAAACATAATTCTTCCTTTGGCCAATGGCAACGAAAATCACAATTATTCTTTTTGGATTCAAATCAGGTACATTTTTAGATTAAATAAATTTATGTCTAATTGTATAATGTTTGAATTAATTTGATATGTAAATATATTTATATTTTATCTATTATTGTACTCTCTGTTAGGAATTGCTCACATTGGAGCCAGAATCTGAAGCGAGTGTTTCTTTAGAGATTATTTCAGACAAAGGAACTATGCCATTGACCGCCTTCTCTAACTTTATAGCAACTCAAACATCTTCTAGCAAAGAGCCAACTTTCGCGCAAGTTCATGAACATCTTGGCATACCAGCGAAAGGAATGATACAAGAAGTAAGTAGAATTTTGCGTTTCGAAAATTTTTATACAAAGATTCCTTCAAATCGCCTTCTTTATGTATAAATTTTCTGAAATTAGAAAATATTTTTATGAAATAAATATATTAAATTAAAATCAATTTGAAATAATATATTGTAATTTATATTTATATTTTGTAATTTATATTTTGTTATGTCATGATCAAATTGAAATATTTGCGACTTTTAGGATTTTTGATAAATTTCTTCCGTCAGCAATATTCTTGCAATCTTAGTATGCCAATAAAAAAATTTATTTGGAAAATATAAAAAAATTTTATTATATTTGAGATCAAATTTACATTAAGTAAACAAACTGAGACAATTTGCAAAATAAATAAGAGTTTACTAAGCTAAAGTAAATATAAAAAAAGAAAATAGAAATAACAAATGAATTATTTATACATATTCTATAAGAGATAATATAAAAATTCATTTTAATATTTTTTTTGCATATCTCATGTAAAATTTAAAATCAATAGACATGAAAAGAAGTCTTTCGAAAATTTCATACACATACACACACACACACACACACACACACACACACACACACACACACACACACACACAAACACACACACACACACAAACACACACACAC
>Ga0157364_1004526_pt1 | contig 13903 bp, 8 predicted proteins | sample AttsexASBM2_FD_111476 | JGI IMG/M metagenome (GOLD analysis project Ga0157364, IMG submission 111476) | Fungus gardens microbial communities from leaf cutter ant in Ribeirão Preto, State of São Paulo, Brazil - Atta sexdens ASBM2 | ecosystem: Host-associated > Fungi > Mycelium > Unclassified ... | reverse complement strand
TTACAGTAAAAGAATAAAAAGACCACTTTCGAATAAGTTTTAGAGGATCCTATGTATATATATATATATATATATATATGTATGTATGTATGTATATATATATATATATATATATATATAAAATATATATATTTTTTTTTAAACGTTTCAACTTTGAAGTGGAATATTTCGATTTTTAATCCCGCTCCAGGTATTGAGTTTTAAAGCACATATGTTTAGGACACTAAACAAGCTTATTCTGTAAGTTTCAGAAAAATGGATTTTTTCGGAGAAAGTTCTTAAGAGAGTGATATCTGATAAAAATTAATAAAGGGAGCGATCTTATCTGGTCTTTCACCTAATCCTACTAATTTATATAACTCATATAAATAAAAATTAATCTGAGACTTTTTGAATGAGTGTTTTATTTAAAGAAGTTATCTCACTTACAGATTCTCTAAGTATATCAAACAATTATTCTTTGCGTAAAATTTATTTGCCTTGTTGTATTTGTATTTCTTACCATATAATTTTCTGGCGTTCTGCGCCAAACAATAATTCTAATTAGTCTAATTAATCATTTCCTCTAGCATTCCAGTGTTAAAATTGAGATTGCATTTAGCATGCCGAGATGCATGAGAGATCGAAATGAGATCTATGTCGGAAGAGTTCGTTGAGGATCAAGCTAATAGCACTGGAGAATTCGCCGACTAAACTCGGAGAGAGAAAGTGATGTAAGAAGGTGATCATAGGAGGCGATGGTTCCTTTGTTTCTAATCTAAGATCACTGACTAGCGGGCGGAATCACGCGATATCGATTGGATAAGCACGCGGAGAAACTCAGGGCGTCGTCCTAACGCGAATGGATTTCTATTGCGAGCTAGGGAGCCCGTCGCTCTACATCCGAACGCACTGGAAACGCCCGTGCGCGTAATAAGCCAGGACTTAAAAATTAGCATCTGTCGAGCCCGGAGACAATGGTTGATTTGAATAACAATGTTCGCTACCGTGTGGGCTTCTAACTCCTAACTATAGGTTCTAGACGCGACGCGAGTCCGTGTATCGCACTCTGTTATGCTACGCGCCGGCGAGGCACATGACAATGCCTGGCTCTGCCTCCACGATTTCCTCCCGCGGTTCTATGTTCCTCTCGAGAGGCAAGCAAAAAGACGTTGCACGAATACGGGGAAAATAGCAGACTTTCCACTTTTCCTGCGACGACAAAGAAACGCAATAAATAATAATCAGTGTGCGTTTGTAGCGGAATATATGCGGAACATAATAAAGACTACCGTTACAAATCGTCATTAATATAATATAATTATCACTGATTCTTGTGAGCCTTTATGTATTTTATTTACCTTATCTATTTTATAAGTTTTAAACACAATTCGGTGAGACAAATACATGTTATTACAGTTTACTTGATAGAGACCAAGTAGTATCATAGTATTCCTTTAGTGTCTTTTAGCGTTCGCTGTTAAATTCGTAATGTCAAACTCAATTTAATGTTAAACTCAATTTGAGTTATTTTTTATCATTTCTAATCGCTTTGTAGCTCCTATTCAATTAATATGTCGTTAATTTAAATAATATATTGAGTTAAACAATTTAACTAAAAAAAATGTATTAAATTTGACTTAAATTTAGTTTATTATTTATTAAGTGCATTCGTCAATATGTTGATTACTTTGAAATTAAACATAAAAGTGAAATTAAATATAAAAAAATTACTTTACATTCTAACACAGGAAAATGGAAAAGAAAATGTTGTTTATTTCATTGGATTATCAATGCTCTTTCATATAAAAAGTATATGAATATACTGATAGGATTCTGGGATATTTTCCTAATTTTTAAATAGTGTAATGATTTTCTGTTTCACAATTTTATTTTCAACAGTTTGTTCTATTCATGTAGGCTAATTATCATACTATATTTATGCTAAGTTCAAGTGTTGTAACTTTTTACATAATTTGAATACATAATTCGAATACATAACTTTTTACATAATTTAAAACTAATAACAGAACTTCTAAAACTTCTAAAACTAATAACAGAAAACTTTTGTGAGACTCATGATTTTTTAGCATCATAAAAAATATATATGTTCCTATTGAGTTGATAACACCGCGGTACGAACAGTTATGCGTAACTCACGTGTGGTATGAACTTATACGAAAGGTATACGAGGGCCACATATCGATGCGCAAACGGTTGACCCTGAAGTGTCTTCACCCTCTTGCTAGCGAGTCTTCTTTATGCTCGGTTACGCGTTACATACGACCGAACGTTCACGGTATACTCGTGAGACAAATATAGTTTGTGCGTGACCAGGGCGACAAGTATCGCATACCACCGTTCATACTCAGTTAGCCAATCCAGTCAATTTCGCTATGAAATACAAGTCATGTTAACATCAGATTTTTATTTGTAATAATCATTTATCATAAAATTAACTTTCGCAAAAATTCTGTGCATTTCTTTTTTTTAAATCACATCGTGATACCAAAAATATAAATAGAAAGAAAAGTTTATTCTATTTGCTCGTAATAAATTTTTCGGCACGTTCACAGAGCGAAATTCGCGGTGAGACGGACTTAATGGATCCTTGAAATCTTTCAGAACACAGGTACCGACCAACAACGCCAACTCGACCCGATACGTGAACGCGCGTTTCCAAGCGCTAAAACCGATCCTAAACACACTACTTCAACAATAGTCCGTAATCATTTCTTCTCGGCCGCCGCCGCACTCACGGGCGGGCGGGCAGGTGCTCGCCAGCTTCCTCCTTGGGGCTATAAAATCCGGACTCTTCGACAGGTAAGAGCAGATAAGATAGAAACGGACGACCTCTGTGTTTGCGGCACCGACGAATCAATTTGAGCTTCGACTCGTCAAGGGTTTATTGCGGGCTGGTAGATCGCGGGCGAATAAAGTTACAAATGTCTCTAACGAACACCAAAAGAACGCCGCCGGATGTAATTTGGAGTAGAAATTGTATTGACGCTACAGAAGGATCGCATCGATAGGATGGATCTCTTTAGTAAAACCGAGAGCCGGATTCGGCATAATCGTAGCGATACGTCTTGTCGACGTTGTAGACTACGTTGTGTTTCGCGAACCTGCTCGTGGAGTGGGAACGTATCACCTTACCTAGACCGTAGATCGTGCTGCTCGCCAGCTCCTGTTGAGAGCATTTTCTTCTTATTGGTCATGTACTGTCGATTTCTGGACTACCTAATCGTAAATCACGGCCGAGACGGCACACAGCGTGTACATACCTTGCATTCTTGAATATACACGCTGTAACTCGACGGTTGGCACAGCTGAGTACTGAATACGATAAGAGCAATTAAGGTCAATAATATATTGAGAACAATTTCTGTTCTCAAAATGAACAAATCGGAAAATTCATATTAATTAGAATTTTTATTTTCTCTATTAGAACTATAATACATTCAACCAAAAAATTCTATCAGTACAGTATTTTTTAAGATCGTATTGTGAATACGCAACTAATCAGAAATAAAGGCCCTAAACGGTCAATCTGGATTTAATGTTTAAATAATTCCGCGTGAATGTATATACTTGTATTCAACCCTGAAAACTACGCACCGAATTTAATTTTCAATTGAAGCAATCCGAACAGAACTAGAGCAGTAATATTACAAAATTAAATTGCGAAATTAATAATATTGTAATATATATTTAATAATATTTTCAACCGGAATTCCAATTAATGCAATCAAACTCTTTTTCCAGTGTAAGTTTTAGCGCAGAAATATTTGATGTATAATTTGAAAATATTCAATTAAAGAAGTTCAATACAACAAATAATATTTTCTCCTATTTTTAGAGATGTGAGTTAACCCACTGTTAAGCCTTTCAATTATTTATCAATCTTTTTTTTATCACATAACATGCTTTTATTGTGATTAAAGCTACAGGTATACGTAACTAGAATTTTGAAAAATACTTAATTAAGAGTTTTCATTATTAACTCATGACACCGTTATGTTAAGCGACAAGGATCTCGTGGCGTTCTCTGAGACTTTAATTCTCCTCGATAACCGCAATGAATGCAACCAGCGCGATGACCCCGCCGCTTCTCGAAGAATGGCGCGCATTTTCGCCTCGCTCTGCCGAGCAACGAGAGAGCGAGCGGCAGGTCTCTCAATCTCGATGGCTGCAAAACGGTTTCAAGGTTCTCCCTAAGAGCTTTCCGCGCGCGAGGTAACGAGGGCGCGATGCGCGTCTCCGCGGGGCACAGGTAGGTCAAAACACTTGCACAAGTCGTAGTCCCCGTTCGCCGGCGCTACGACACGTCCGGACGAAAGGAAAAGTGTAAATCTCACAAGACAGAGCGCATCGCTCGCCGGAGGTGGAGGAGTTCGTTGAGAGTGAAATCGTCGGAGAGGAGAGAAGAGGAGAGGTACCTACACAACAACGTGGAGAAGAAGGATCACCGGATTCGCCTTGTTGGCCGTCGCGTCGTCTGACGCAAGGACCCACGCCCGCATTGTGTTTTGCGTTCAACTTGTGCTCGCTCTCGCCCGTTCATTGTGCACAAGTCTCTTCTTCCTCGTGTTGCCATCTCGCACATCATTATCCTTTCCGTTCTCGTTCGCTCGCTCGCTCGCTCGCTCGCTCTTCCGTCCAAGTGGACATGGCGATCGAGCGACGGGCGAGCGGCGAGCACCGGATTAGGTGGGTAGATGCGTATGAGTCACTTGGAGTCGCGCGCAAGCGAGTGAGATTTTCTTGCATGCTCGTGCACGCGGAGAGTCGACGCCCTAACCCACATAAATCTGTGGCATTACCCGTCCAGGAAAGGCCTTTTCTCGCGGCACTCGTGCTCGCCGAGGGCCCGGCTGAACGAACGCGGCGGCGTGGCACGGCGGGCCGGTGGGAGGCCCGTCCGTCGCCCCTTTGTTCGCCCGCGGCGGATGGAATCTCGTCTGGCGTAATCGAGATTCTTTTATTAAGTCATTCAGCATCGATGATGCACGTACGAGGAGGCGTTACATTATATGCGTTCGAGTGATCGAAGGCGTTGCACTCACTTTCGGTCGGAGATACCAACCGCCAACAAGCGGGAACGGTAGCGAGAAAAAGTTACGAGCGCGGGCGGCAAGAGTGAATCGTAGCGGCAATGCTGTTCGTAGAAAGTTTTAATTTTAACATTTTAATCGATGCATCGAGAATGATATTCGATCGGCGAAAATGAGGATTCATATATAGATTTTAATATCAGAATAGCTATAGTATTTCGCTAAAATTAACAAAGATACTAATTTGGTAATTCAATTAATTACACACGAAAACTAAAAATTTAATTGTATTTATAAAATATTAAATGTTACATCATAAAAAAAATTTGATTGCATTGATTAGAAATTTAGTTTTTAGTTGAAATTAGAATTGTTTTGATTGAATCTATTATAATTTTAGTTGAAATAATCAGAATTCAGATTTATATGACAGTATCATTTTTAATTCATTTATTTTCATTCAAAAATTGTTCTCAATGTAGGTATAGCATATCTTGCAAGAAAAAAGAATGGAAACGTATCTATCATATATTTCTGCAAGAATATACTTTTTTACATTGCTAAATTTTGAAACTTTTCAACAACGCTGAGAAGTTGAAATATTCAGCGCGTCTTTTACAGATCCATTTGCAATTCTTAAAGTTTAATAGTAGAATCACCGATCGCACTGGAACTATCGACGGTACCTATTTAGTAATTTCCTATCCTTGTTTTCAATTAGACAAGAATTATTTTGATATTATTTAAATTTATTTATATATTTACGTATTTTTAAAATTCTGTACTGCATATAAGATAAAAAAGAAAAAAATTTTAATGATTAGCGGAGCCAAAATGGCGCTGTCAATTGTTCTAATATTAAATAAGCGTGGGTGACCGGATTTTTCTCTTCTAATTCGATCTATTCACTCCGCGTGGCAATGCTCGACTTTTCGATGAGCGTGGGCCGCATCACTTATTGCATTATGATCGATCCATTAACATGATAGAACATGATAGAACACTGATCCTCGATTGAAATCACGATAAGATGTAAATTAACAACCTACCTAGCTATTTCCCTCAGGTAATATCGTATTACTTCTCATCCTAGTCTTCAATTAAACATTTCAAAGATCCAAGTTTCTACAGGATGCCTGAAATTCTTTCCAAGGTAAAAAAAGGTAACTGATCTTTTGCACAGCAATCTAATCGCGCTCTACGAGCGTACGAGCGATCGCCTACACCGACGTACCTATCTAGCGCAATCAAGCGATTCAGATCCAACCGATCAAAGTCGGAACGTAGGTCGGCAAAGGGAGACAGAAAGAGAGAGGAGGATTGCCACAAGACGCGGGGTGATGCGGCGAGGGAATGCGTGGAACAATGGGAACCACTGTCTGGGCATTGCCTGGCTGTGCCGCAACTCGCACAGGAGATCCGATAAGATAGGGAGAGGGTCTCTGTATCGCTCGTAGCCACCATTCATCGGCGCCATCGTCATGGGCACCTCTTTACCCTTTTCACGGTGCGGCGTATTAGAGCCATTGTGTTATCTGTCATGTCGGAGATATCCGAAGGGCCAACACAGCCGGGACACAGTACCCCACCAAAGGAAACTAGTCGCGTCAGAGGCGTGAAAAGCATCTTGCGTGGGTGGCACGAGACCCGATGCTTCTTTCAAGATTAAAAATCGATGACTGCGGCCAATCAGGGCACGGTCCGCGACAGTGAACCATAAAATCGCTTAACAACGATCCGATTATAGTTAATTAAGTTTGTCCTATAATCAAGTGGTCTTTCATAAAAATGATCCGAGGTTGAGTCACTATGCCATCCATCTCCCACGCCGATTACATACGCGAGACTCGTCTAACAGTCGCGCACGATAACTCTTTCATCATCGGAAACGATTGTTACCCGCGAGCGAGTCTCGCGAGTGAGTTTGTTTCCCTAATCGCGCTCCAATAAGAATTGATTCTTAGGTGGCACACGTGTGGCCGCTCATATATGAACGACGAAGACACGCTGGGAGGAACGCCTGCCCACGTGCATGCAGAGTTATCTATTCATCCGTTCATCCACCTACCTATTTGACACCTACCCGCCAATCTGTCCATCCTAACGTCTAATGCGCTCGCGCTGTTACTTTCGCGCGCCCCGAATTATTGTAAAAGGCCGCGTAACACTTGCAATGAGGCTGCGCGATCAGGTCGCTCGCCCGAGCGGCTGCTGTCGTGCAACAATGGCAGTGCACGCTCTGACGTTTCGCATGACGATTAATCCGCGGACAATGCGCGGTTGCGCCACGACAATTAGCGACAACACTTTTGCCGACCGGCGAGAGTGAATTGTTGGAAGTGCGAGCGAGATAGAGAACGTCGCGTGAGCGCCACACGCACTCACGCACGCATGCACGCAGCCACGTATATACGTACGTGTTCTAACGCAGACGCACTCGTACATATTACGCAGGTAGTCGCTCGTGTGTGCGTTTGCTTACGCTTACCTACGCCTCGCCGCTCGCGCGTGCCTACCGCGCTTTGCGTATATAGAGCATGGGACCGCCATTGTCTATTGTTGCTCGTTTTATTATCCCCGGGTCATGGTCGCTCGCGCCGGTTTGGCTTGGCCAATCGAAATCGTGCTACCATCTAATTCTATTATTTTAAACAAGCATGCACCTTCAAATGTCTTACAAACCTGCCGCTGTCATTTAGATTGCCAATCGCGTAATAAAGGAAGTCGTTATATTTTTAGAAATTGCCTTTCGTATTCTTTCGTATTTAGAATTTTCTATATTTCGATAGCGTTTAATAGAATTATTTGGCTGCTGTTGAGCTACTCTATATATACTTTCAATTCCTATAATTATATAGTTGCATCCAATAATGCTAATGTAAATATTATCAAGAAATAATTAAAATTGTTAATAATCAAAATTGTCATTTATGTTTTTAATTTATAACTTCAAAGAACTCTCTGTAGTAAATCACGTCGATTAGAAATGAAGCAGATGAATTCACTTGAGACATGTTTATTTACATCATACATCCTACTATTACTAAGTGATGTAGCATCGCTCACAGATAGTTTCCGTAGCAGGAGGAGGACAAGCGGCAAGAAAGAGTAAGATAGAAAGGAAAGAAAAGAAAAAAAAGAAGGGTGGAGGATCCTTACAGGAAGAATAAAAGGAAAGGCGAGGGCGAAGTAGGCGTCGGAACGGTCGCCCGCAGTGCCGCTGACTATTTATCATAAGATCGATCGGTATCTCGAAACGATACCGGTCCGATCGGCGTCGTATCGATTCTTCTAAGGGCTTCAATTAACGTTATTAAAGCACCATTAATCTCCGGGTCGACACGATGTACGGTATGCACGGCATGCTGCGTCCTCCTCCGACCTCCTGCGATCCTCTCCTTGCATCCAATCCCGTAGGAAGATGCATAGATATGTATATGGATCGATTCCTGAGCTCGATCCATTTATTCTACGATCCCCTATCGCAACGAATACGTGTCAAATAGTTGACTATGCCCTCACGTTAAAGTAGAACAAGTGAACATAAATTATCTAAACCATTCTTTTTGAATGGATTATAAATCAAAGTATAATAATTATGTAACCAAAACTCTTAAAATCTTTTTTTTCTTAAAAATCTATAGTATATCTAACTTTTTTCCAATACTTTTTTCACTGCTTATAATTTTTTTATTAATAAAGATATATATATATATATATTTGCTTATTTCTTATGGGCTGGCTTTTTGAGTGAAAAACAAATTTTGTTTACAATGTATCTATTTTTGTAAAAGTTGCAAGCAATTGAATTGAGTTGCCATATATCGGTGCGTTGTTCTCGTAATGATGTTTAAAGATGATTAAAATTACTAGCATCTCAGTTGAGAAAAGTAAGTTTTATTCAAGAATAGCGATTGTAGATATATACATTATCGTTGTGAAAAGATCATTATAGATCACGTGGGATTTCATTAAGAAATACTTTTCATATAAAAGATACAGAACATCGAAATCCAATATTTTTGTCAGTGACACAATCGTCACGCTTGGCTTTCTGCCAAATTGCATCCGTCGGAACGATAGCCATTAAAAATCTCCTTTTTTTAAAATAAGAACTGTCGTTATATGAATGCCGTAATACCATGCAAGTACCTACGATTATAGTGTGAGCATCTAGTACGTTTGCATAAATGTAGTAAAAAAAAATTAAAAGATGAATTAATTTGAAAAGTGCACGATTTTTTAGTACTATTAGCATTATTTTTTACATCTTTTCATTAATTGAAGGATTTATCAATAGTACGTAGTAGTAAAAAATTATTTGCGGAAGATTTTTATCGATTTGAAAAGAGCTTTGATTTGATAAATAACCTGATATTGTATTATGGAAAATAATTTATAATCTTTTTATAAGATATTTTTCTCTCATCTATTACGTATTACTTGTATGATTAAGAAATATGGTAATTTGCTAAGCAGCTACAAGAAAATAAAAATTCCGCGGAATACGCTTCTACATGGATCTCGCAACGTAAAGGCAAATGATTTCTTGTCTCAGTCAACGTACCAATATAACGGCGACACGCGGGCATAAAGTCGTGCACGACTAGCTTTCGGTGTCTCTCCTGTTGTATGTAAAGTCGCGTTAAGCGCGTATACCTACTCGCTCGGTCCGCGCTAATGAAGTAGACCAGACGTTGGGGCAAGAAGCGTGGTCCATACCGCACTACTGGGGCGTGGCTGCATACATGAATACGAAAAACATGGTTCCCAAACGAACGAGTGCACGAGGTCTGAACGCTCTGTCTGAAATAAGGGGGTATAACGTCCCTCGGAAGGCGTCATCACGATGCGTTCGGTGAAAGTAAATCGCGCCTACGATCGTGCAAGAACCAGAAGGAGTAGCTCGAGAAAATAGCATTCGTTTATATGCCGGGTTTCATATGTATAGCTATAATAAATTGCACATGTATAATTTACGAGATATATCGCGAAGATGCGGCATTCTTCGTTCATGCGTCAGACTGCGGAATTAGTTTTTTATTATTTTTTGTACGCTTATAAACGTTTTGTTTTCCTGTCACTGATAATATATATCATGTTAATTTTTTTTCTTTTTACTTATCACCGTTAAAATCGCAGCATCAATATTTATCAAATGGATAATCACACATCTCATTAATTGAATATATAATTGAGTTTGTCGATTAGGCTTGAGCTGTCTGTCTTCATGTCCGCTTTTCCATACATTACGAAAACATAGTCTAAGTATATTGTTAAGAGCGCATCGTCGCGACAAGTCGCACGGGGTATTTGTGTGCTACGAGCCGCGAAGTTCCGTTTCCAGCGGTCCCAGCACGTAAAAGAAGAAACCGCCAGCTTGTGCAGCGAAGGATGCATCTGGCGCGAGGTCCCGACTTGTCCTTGTCGATTCCGTCGCCGGAAATGCAGCCTCTTGATCCCCCTCTCGTAATCCCATGTGCGCAATACTTCCGGCAAACAGACAGATCACGTTTAGAAAGAGCTCGGATTCGTCCTGCTAAACAAGATCGCGATGTCTAGATAAAATTACAATTAGCCATGTGTGAAGTCTAAGCGCTACGAGCATGGCATGCAACAAACAAAAATTAAAAACATATCGCTGCTTTGATAGAAAAGTAATAAATCTTAACATAAAAACTTTTTAGAATTAGTATTTTTTTAAATTCTAAATTGGAACAACGCTTTAAGAAAAAATGGCGTAATTCAAAATAAGATATGTACCGACAACATTTCTTCTTCGATAAGAAATATCTCTTTTCTATAAACAATCATTGCAAACTTGATAAATGACTTCTCTAGTTACAAATATATCGTTTTCTCAATAAAAAAGAATATGTCTTTAAAGTTGATTTTTCCTGAGATTTAAAAAAATGCTAATTTTTTAGTTATATCATTTTCCTATCAAAACGGCAAAGTTTTTCAATTGATCTTACGTATGTAAGTTTAAAAAAAAATTGTTAACATATTAAAATAGATTGACTCGATATTGTCTGAGAGAAATAAATTTACAACATAAAAAAAATTTATAATAAAATGAAAAGTATTACAAGAAATTTTTTTACAGAAATTAATTTAATTACATCCTCAAATAAATTAGAATGACAAGCACATCTTAAAAAGATCGCTTAATCCATATGCACTATTGTACTTACAGCCGGATTTCGCTTTGTCTAATCGCAATTACATCGAGCATGTCCTTCGCCGGAACTTTCTTGCGATCGCGATCGCGGCACCTGCCTCGTGGAGTAGGGATCGATCGAGAACGAGACAGCGGGACAACGTGGAAAGGGAGACGAAGCGGGAAGCAGAGAAGCGCGAGGAGAAGAGGAACGCGAGAGAGGATGTCCAAACGGAATCAGGATCGGCATGGGCAGAGAACCGTGCACTAAGCAGCCTCGTCGACATCCTGCCTTTGCCAGGATTGCGACATTGATTCCGTGGCTCGCGCACGGAAAACACTGTGTCTCGGGAGCGGAAGCAGATCTTGCGCAATCGGGCCGCCCATTGTCTTGAGATCCACCGTCGCGGGGTCGACTTCGGCTTCAACATCGACGTCTTTAACGCTGCTCCGTTACCAACGCGAACATCTCGTATCTATCGGGTCACGCTCGACCTTACCATGAAGCGTATCGATCGCATTTCGAACGAACGCGTTGCAATCACTCGGGTCTTACGTTGATTTCGTCTCGGTGTTTCGTCATTAATTCCCTCGACCGAAATAGTCTTAGTGCATTACCTCTAAAGCAATCGTGTAATTGCATTCGCTTGCACACGGCATCAATGCTTTTAGAACTCGCCGTTGTTATTCCTAAAGGACTCTTTTATTTCTTTTAATTGCAGATGTTGCGCTAATATCATCTCACAAGTAGCCGCAATTTACGGTGTCAATCAATCTCGCAGTTTCCGCGTAATAAAGTGCTCAGGTAATTACGATCACGAAGAGCGGAGACCGAGCGCTACGACGCGATCTGCGTACAAGTACGCAATTTTACGAAGGACGCGTAGGCATAAGGTAATGCTCGCCAAGGTGTGCGGAACGATTGCTACACTATTTCCTCCTCGCGCAATTTTACACTTTGCGTGGTGCACATGTGGCTGTATAGCCGCGATACGCGGCGCGGCGTGGGTCGGGCGCCAGAAAAGCCGCGCGTGTGAAATCTATGAATCACCATCGCACCGGCCGATACGTACACAAAGCCAACAAGTAATTCTTAGACGCGTCTCCTCTTCGGATAATTCCGGCGAACCGGAACGCGTTTATCGCGCCGCGCCAATTACTTCGTCGCGTGGGAGGATTATATAAAAGGCCGGCCTCGGGAATGCACGCGAGAGAGGTAAAATAGGTGAAAATGTTGCATGACTACGTGCGTAAAATAATAAAATATTTTAACGAAGTACTAACGAAAGCGTCTAATGAGCGGTTACTATTTTCGTCACGAACTATCGCCTTTCTAACGTTAATCGTTTGTTTTTTTTTTTCTACGATAGTTTCTATACAATCACACGATTGTCGTTTCCTGTCCTTTGATTTTTTTTGCGACACTTTCTCCAATCGAAATGTGAATCCGAGTCGGCACGTCGTTCTTGGAACGTAGCTATCGCGATTAATTAAACACGTAGAGTCGCACGAGCGCACTTATCGCGAGTACAAATGGCAAGGCGGATTAAACTGACGTGCCATATTTTTTTTTAGAACCACTCCAAGGCAGTCGGGTGGCACGATCATAATCGAGACGAGCTTCATCCGGCAGTGCAGGTTGCTGCAGATGCGCAAGGATAAAATATTACGCGAGTGCTAGATTTAGAATGCGATAAGGAGATTGTTAATCTCCAGGAGGACGTAGGAAGAGAAGACGCGCGTACGTTTGTATAGCATTACATCGTGTTTCTGAGTGAAATCGTGTTAAAAGTGAATGTCAAATCCCGTTTCAATAGTAACTTACGCAAATGATTAACATTGAAGTCTTAGAAGATCATCCATAATGCAAATATCTGTTTTGAGAAAAAAAATATATACAATATATATATATATATAATAATTTCAATTCACTCTTCTCTTTCATCGGTTTCACGCATTGGATCACCATTCCATATTAATATGTAAGCGAATCACTGTGACACTGTCACCTTTATTCTTATGCATATATGGATGAATGAGCATCGGATTCGCGTAAAGTATCAATGTTAACGCATGAGAGAGGAGAGGAGAACTTGACCCTCTTCTCGTGCGCACATACGCATCTATATTAACCCCCTTGCCACGAGATCACATTGCGGTGCAAAGACGATTCTATTTATGCGTGCAACCGACTCGGACCTGGGGTTAATACGATGATATCACTCACGGGATATACTTACCTACTACATAAGTCGATTAGCGTAGGAAAACCGGAGACGAGTTTTGCGGTCGAAACTGAGCACCGTGGACCGAAGTGTATTTCCTGACGTAAAGAGGGTTGGATGATGGAACGTGAGGGACAAAACGGGTGAAACTAGTTTCCTAGCTCTTTCACGAGATCTAGATATTTAAGCTTTTAATCCGCTGTGGAAAAAGTCCATTTCTGATACTATCTGCAAGTTGTACGCATACGTATCGCGAATTAATCTGAGAAGGATTTATTCTTAGCAGGTATGTATATTATGTGTGGTTTACATCTGGACCAAGCTTAATAAAAAAAGTAATCGAATAAATTCAGGACAATGCTGATCACTTAGTCCAATAAACGATATACATGAGCAGTATGGTAAAGAAGAAGAATTTTTCTTCTTCTTTAATATACTTGCCTTCTTTCATGTAATTGATTTTTTGTTATGGTAATAATAATTTT
>Ga0157364_1004525_pt1 | contig 13905 bp, 9 predicted proteins | sample AttsexASBM2_FD_111476 | JGI IMG/M metagenome (GOLD analysis project Ga0157364, IMG submission 111476) | Fungus gardens microbial communities from leaf cutter ant in Ribeirão Preto, State of São Paulo, Brazil - Atta sexdens ASBM2 | ecosystem: Host-associated > Fungi > Mycelium > Unclassified ... | reverse complement strand
TGTCTGTGATGTAATTACGCTACAGCATGAAATTTCAAACGCAATCAATCTATTAGCATGCAAAATCGCGATATCTTGGAAAATACAGTTGCATAATTGTGATGCTGTTCGATAACATTTTATTTGTTGCATGTTTGTACAATTGATAGTCGCGACGCTTTTGTGTAATGCCGCAGGCAAGCTGAACCGACGGGCTTTCGGAAGCCCGTTCCGACGATGTATCTCTGAGACAGTCACAGAATTTCCGACAGCTCGACAGATAAAGTGTTTTTAAATGTAAAACTATGTGAGCGTTTAATAAAAAACCCCGTGGCTTTACGTAGTAGTATAAGTACGTGCTCAAGGCTTTAATCTCTTCGGAAATTCTACTGCGAATAAAATTTCACTCTCGTAACTGAAACGCCGTAAAATTCAAATGACAAAAGACTCCGCAGTTAACTTGAATCGGCTAATAAATTTGCAACTTTTAATATGATAAACAGATAATAATTTTCATAAGCTTAGTAAATTAGTCTAAAATGAATGCTAATATTTTCAATTTATCATTGAAATGTGCAGTTTGTATTCTATATCATTATTATAGAAAAGAAATTTCTCTGTGTCGAATGAGTGTTTATTTATAATTTTTATAATTTTTGCACAGAATGTTCATATTAATGCAGAAATCGTTTCTTTCTCCAAAGAAATTTATTTACTTATTTTATCATATGAAAGACAATAATGAAACTGGCTAGATATCCAAACAGAAAGAATCACGCGGAAGCGCATTACTTGGGGAGCTTCTTTGCAGATTCGTTCTAGCCGCATAATTGTCATATCGAAACTTATTGATAGGTAGAGCATCGTTCGTTCATTGATGTCACAACGACATCTGAAATGTGTGTAAAATACGGACGGTGCCCACATTTCAGAAGATGCATGTTAATTTGACAACAACAGTTTCATGAATGACAAACGTAGCTATAATATATAGATAGCATAATCTTGCTATATTGAAAGCTTGTTTGTCAGAGATCTACAGCATGTATGTCATATCGATCGCGGTAAAGAGCTCTTAACGCACGCCGCATGTTACATTTATTTTGTATGTCTCTCGATTTTTTTTTCCATATATTTACAGAGTTCAAGAGGACACAACTATCAATTAACGAATAATATGGAGTTATCCTCTTCCATAAATATATGACGCTTTAGCGACGTTGCATCTATGCGCGCTATGCAAGCCCGATAAAAACTCTCCCGTGCAGGAATTTTGTATTGAACGCCCTTAAAGCTTGATTGGTTTAAATTTCCACTGTGTTCGGGATGCGTCCAAAAATAGTTATTGATGACGAACGTGATCGCTGAGTCGTGCCTCAGGCTATAGCCGTCCGTTAATAAATAATTTGGTAGAGATTGGAAGCGCGTAGGAAGTCAATGCCATGATACTTTCCGTCCTAAATTATTAGCGTTATCGTCTGTTAACTGTTCGCAAACGTTTAGCACACACATTACGCTCAATTATATCCTTCACGATATTAAATCGAATATTCTCGTGATTGGCATTTAAACGTCTCGTTAGTTCATGTCAGCGTTAAATCAGACTTTGATTTATCTTCTGCACTAAAAGGCCTATTAAATAGATTCGCGCAATATTTGCCAATTAGAAAATACATTTATGAAAATGCTCTCTCTCTCTCTCTCTCTCTCTCTCTCTTTCTCTCTCTCTCCCCCCTCTCCCTCTCTCTCTCCCTCCCTCCCTCTCCTCCCCCCCCCTCTCTCTAATAAATATTCTCATATATCTAATCCTTTTCACATCTGTGGCCGAATATTTCATAATGCAAATGTTTCACATCAAATAAGCTTTTATAAATATACGATACTTACGAATGCAAAGTGTTTATCATCATATAAACGATATTTTAACTAAAGTCCCGAACACAGACGTCTTGCATACGCATAATACATAATATATAAAGCATAAGAAAATCAACCAATCAGAATCTTTTATTTTATGGAAAGAAAGGAAGAACTTTAAATTGACTCATTTTTTTATACATTTTGCGTAGGCAAGACTGAGGGTAATCTTAACCTTTTAACCGGAAGAATAGCCGAACAAATTTTGCTGTAATAGTATAATTAAACAATAAAAACTTATTTAGAGTTAATTGTAACGTAAATTTTAATTAATTGCCACGTTGAGTCTTTCAATTAAAAGCACAAATTACAACAATTGGACTACATAATTAATTAATAAGAATTCCGTCTGACATGTCTGAAATGAAGCTTGACTTTACTTATTTGCAATTATCATTAGATATGTGATCGGTCATCTTGAACAAGCGGATTCTGCAGAAGCGACATTCTTGCACCTGGATTCTCGAATCCCTAAATTGACGATTTCCACGTTGAACAATCACATCCAACATTTCCGATTATTATGTCAAATCGCGACTAAACAAACGGACATGACAGAACAAAATAAAATCTCATTTTATTCAGGGAACGTCAGATGTGTGGGAAAGGATAACAAGGTACGCACTCAATCGCGATATATCAGCTCGATCAGAACGTCGGAGGATTAAGTGCGCGCGATACGACGCATGAAAGCACCGCTTGGTTCCAGTCGGGGGTCGAAGAATAAATGCGAGTTCCGTGATATTTCTCCCTTGTTCGCGGTTATCCGTGTACATTTATAGATCGAAGTGTGCGCGGGCGCGCGAGAGACGGCGAACATTATTTTACCGTAGTCCCACGGTGCTGCACATACGGTATTAACAAAAGTATTGGAGAAAACGTGATAACGTTTCCCCTTTCTAAACGAGTCGGATTACCGGATTGGTTGTTGCGACGCAACGGTTTTCCGTTCATCCTACTGAAAATGCCATTGTTACGCGCATCATTACTGTGAGTCTTAATTCGGTGTCCTGGACAGAATCTTGCACATCAATCTTGCACTGATAAACAAATAATAAATAAAATAGAACGCTCAGTGCGTGAACAATTGCGTGAGAGAGACGAGGAAAATCTCTGCAAAATGTTGCTTAAAGCCGACGTGTGATATATCATTTAAATTTGTTTTATAATTCTGATTGCTGTTAATCCCGATGCAAACAGTTAATTATTATACACATTTATTTAATACATTTCTCATTTTCCGAGTATTTTCGGCCAAAGGTGAATGAAATTTTTGGGAAAATACGAGCTTGCTGTTGACAACAAATGCCTCTCTTTGTTGGGCCCGTGTATGTACCATTAATATGGATCGACTCAAAAATAAGGACAGCTCGTATATATCAGCGCTTAGTAGACAAAACGCGGGCAGTGACGGGTTGCAGTCTGCGCGAAAGAGGGCTGTCTAATTGATGATTCTTTTCAGTGGCGCGTGACCTGACCCATTTGTGCGACCGTCTTCGGCTTACACAGTACGTATACATACAGTACGAAATCAATCCTATACGAGGTTGCCGGGTTCTGAGGTTAGCTCGTGGATTAAGATCTCTATCAGCACCGCGCGAGAGCCTCTCTCTATACTTAATTTAGAGCGGTTAACAAACGCCGCAAGAATTTGTTTGAGAGCCGTTAGAAAGGGTTAGATATGCGGTCGTTTCTAAGGATAAACTGTGCGATTATCCGATTCGATCGGTCCGATAATTCCAAGCGCCGAAAATGGTTCCAGAGAAGAAAAGATTTTCGGTACGATGACACGTTTAGCAAAGGTTGTTCTCCCGCGAATTTCAGCGAAAGTAACAATAACTATTAATTATGAGAAGCAATTGTCATTGAGAAGAGATTGTCATTGAGAATAACACTAATTTAATTATAGTTAATTACAATTAAATATTGTTTTGGATTAGGTAAGGTGTGTTTCTTATAGATTTTTTTGGATACTGAAAACGATATTCCAAACCAAATTTTAGCATTTTAAATTTCCGAAATAATTAAGTTTTAAAATGGCTTTTGTAATATTTGAATTTTTTTGTGAATAGAGATTAACATTAAATTCTGAAGCCATAAACGTTATTGTTCCCTTTAAAATGATATTTTTTATTTTAATATCTTTTTTTAGTCATGTTATGAAAAATTTTAATGTAGAGTTTTACTAAGATAACAAGTTTTTCGCTTATGACTTCAGAATTTCAATATAATCTTTTTTTACAAAAAGACTTCAAACATTACAAAAAGTCATTTTTAACATCACTAAATCCTCAATTACTTCGGAAAATGCTAATGAAATTTGGCTCGCAACATTACAACGTTCAAAAGTCCATAAGAAACATCTTGCTAAAGTAACAAAAAAACTTTTTTATAAACTGATGTGATGTAACGCAGTTTGTCGCAATTATGAATATGATCACGGAATTTCGTATCACAATTCATCCGACATAGCAATAAATATTAGCAATACTTGATTTTACAAGATATTGGAAAGAATAAGCGATGACTAATCGATTTATTGCAGAAGACACAATTACACACCGATATTATATATCAAGCAATCAAGCAATTCCGCCGATAAGTTATGGATTTCGATAAGTCACTCGATATATTTCACTTTTCTCTGCAATAATTGCATTTCGTGCTTATTACGTGTATACCATTGTCATTGCATTTTCATTAAATAAAACCCTCTTATCTAAAAGTTAATTTTAAACATACCACTCTTAATTCTTACAAATTACAGAAGATTAAAATTATTCACGTCGACCTTACCTTTTTTAAAAAGAAATGTGTGGTAATTTTTAGAGTTATTTTGAAATCATATATTATTGAAGCAATGTGCCACGTTTACTGTAAATTCCAACCCTTTTTTTCGCGAATCGTTTTCGTTTTAACTCGTAATGCTTGCACTAGTTTGCAGGACGTTTTTACCATGAGGTGAAAAAAAAAATACGGGAACGACGTTGACGTGAGAACGTCCAGATTATATCGCGCGAAGCGCTGCGGCCATTCGGCTTGGCAGCATGTTAATTCTCATCATCGATCTCCCTCGAACTGCCGAGAATGTCCGAAAACGAAATGAAAGTCCGTATATTTGCTCGTTTCTCTCTATGATAACATTGACCTTTTTATGCTATTTTATAAAGGAAATTCTGCACGGAAATATGATCTTAACGAGCGTAATTAAGGAATAAAAAGTTTACGACAGTCTTTCTACGAATTTACAAAGCTTAATAGCTAGACACTAGTTTATTTAAAGTTTAAGGAATCTTAGTTGTGATTTTCTTTATTTCTACTTTTTTTTCTTTATAAAATCGCTATAATACGTAGCGAAGTGAATTACTTTGATAACATCAATTTGATTTTTTTCTATCAGCTTTTGTACTATTCATTTCGCGCCTCCTTTACCACAATTGAAATACCTCGTCCAGGACGTTACGGTTGACTCGTATCACTCGAAAATACGGCACGTAATATCCCAAGTGATGCCTGTTCGATTTCCCGTTCGAGTGATACACTCGAACGTGTACGTGTCACTTCAATCCACGCGGCCATCTAATCCCGCGATATAGGCCACTCACTCAAACTTTAGAATTACCAATAGAATTGTAAAGCTACCGATACGTACAGATACATAGTGTAGCGATTTATTACATGGAATTGTAATTGGTACTACTTCAACTGCGTAAAATCTTGTATAGTAGACAACATCGTCCTTTTAAAACAGCGAGATGGTTCCTGTATTCGTTTGATTCGATATATTCTTAAAATATAAATTTTTTCGTCCGCGGAGAGATAGAAAATACGCTCCTCGAGCTGCGTCTCAATTCCTAAAAATTGCTCAATGTTCGATAAAATACGGGAAAGGTTATCATAAGATACTCGGTCACATCCGCGAATCCACGCGGAAATAGCGCAGTACAATCTCGCACGACACAAACCCAACTCCATACATAGCGTTCTTTTCTTTCCACCTACATCCGTCGCGAGGCGTTCGTAACGGAAGCACGTCATTAATCTGGATAGCGTGGGAAACATTCAATACGATTTCAAAAGCTCACGTATTCCTTCCCGTCCTCGCGAGGAAACAGTGAATCTCCATGCTTCTTCGCCGCATATAATAGACCTACTTGGAATAGATCCGCGTGTAATGTTTAATTTCGCTAGCATCTTCCGCAGCATCCAGACTCCAGGTCGCGAAAGAGCGGGAAAAAAGATTGAGATCGAAAAGCGGGATGCGTTTTGCCAGCAGTTGGCGCGATGGTGATGACGATGGCGTCGCTCACTGGTTGACTTCGAATAAATTTGCGGGTCTCGTTTTGAGTATATCCTGAGTGGTGGTGAGTGGCGAGTGTGTATTGGGACCCTGACCTAGAAACCAACGCGTATCGATCGTAACTAGCGAATCCGCACTTGGGGCTTGCCTTCCTTTTCCCTTCCTTTAACTCCAACGCTTTAACGTCATCCAGACACCACTCGAGATAATGCCGACGACTGCGACCACGGACTGCTGTTTCTATAGCGCTCTCGGACCAGCTGTTTGTGCACCGTTGTGCCTTCCTCATCCCTGACAAGTTTTTTTTCTTTCCTTTTAAAACCTTGCTGAAAAAGAATTTGCATATTCTTGTTATTTACAAGAACGATGGTAAGATGTTCCCAATCAAAAGGATATCATGTTTTAGTTGAAATAAAATTAAATTGAGCGAGACAGGTTGCGCCTAATGTACGTGAAAGCGCATTGCACAATTAAAGAAAAAAAACTAAGGTTTCTGATGAATATATTATTGTACAAATCGTACGAAGATATTGAGTTTATCGCTTATTTATTGCTTGTAACACTTACAATTTTATATCATCCTTTTTATCATTAATCAGTGACGCAATGCGGTATTACATTGTTGAAACGTTTTTAGATTAATTAACATACTCTTCTAAAAAAAAGTTGTTCGCCATGATTGATAATGAAGATAAACGAAGAGATAGACGCGATCAAAGTATAATCAACTTCTTTTTCCGGGTACTAGAAATTAATCTAGGGACTTAAACAAGTCTCACCGGAGATTACGAACCCTATCATGAATTAATAGGGATATCTGACCATAAAATTTTGTAGTTGCAGAGATTAATACGAGCTATAAATACGAAAGAGAACAAAAGAAGACGTAGATCTATTCTATTTTTATGATAAAAAAAAATATTACTAGTAATACATTTCTAAAATTTCAAGATGGGTATGCAAACAAGAGAAGGATTCTCACGCTATGATAAAGAATTAAAGTACTATGTTTACATTCTATTTTACGTCGTCATACGAACGATCATAAGAAGAAAGCTGTTCACTTCCACCTGATAGATTTCCTAGTACATAACGTCTCTAGAAATGAAAGTTATACAGAACTTAGTTTATATAGCGCTTGACAATTACATTAGTAGGTCACAGATGTATCAACCTGTTTGTTAAACTTTATTATTCGTTTTGTTACGATTGGTATGATATTATCCGCTTTATTCTGCACTGTATAGTCGTCGAATTATTTATCATCAGATTACATATATATGCAAATAATATTTTGCATAAGCATTATTATACGCACAATCTTCTATGCAACCATTCATATTATCGACTATCTCTCAATGCGATATATAATAATATAATAATTAATTTTATATAATAATTCTAATAATTAATCTTTAAACATCAAAATCGTCCTTTCATAAAGCTGAATTATTAATAGAACATTTTTTTTATTAAAGGAATATAATTTATCAGAAAATTCATATAAGAGCTTAATCGAATAGAGAAGTAAATTCATCTCTTTAATTCATGTGGCATTAATATGAATATTTTATATTCTGATGAAAAATTCATATTATTGGAAGATATAAAATTTATGACTAAAAAAAATCAACAATATATAGGTTTTTTAGATATTTAGTTGATATTTTGCGAAATAACGGGCACGCTTTTTGACCGAAAGTCAGTAGAATTTGCGGTGATTTCTATGTATCTCTGCGGTTTCTGACCAAAGGCGGCGCGCGGATGCGAGCAATCAATCACGTCAGGTTTTGCATTAAAATTACCTAGCATCCACGCCTTAATCGCTTACACGCGAGGTAGTATTCGATACCTGCCGACAACGAAAGGCCCCGGTTAACAGAATCGATCGACCTTAGTCAAAGTGTTTGGCAAAAGAAGCGCGGCATCGATTTTGCTAAGAGTTCTTGTGAGGTGCATCGAAATGATGAGAGAATAAGATTGTAACAGGATGTAAAGGGCAAGGGTCTCAGTGCGATCTTCAAGTGCATGAGAGCAATCGCAATAGTTGATAAAACATTTCGTTAATCACATATTCAATTTTTGTTATATACCAATTTTCATATTTAAAATTCATGCTTTTTATTTTTGATGATTTTTTTTCTTTTAGTACGTATCATTTTATTTTTGATAATTTTTGTCTTCTAATGTTTCTTTGAATGGAAGGCTAGAAAATTTTCTCAGTTATGTAGCCGATATCTGCTCTCAGACTATAAAATAACAGGAGCAAACGATAGAGCAAGTATATACTGAAAGTTGAGTTTAATTTTCTGTATAATTCGCTAAACGGGGCCAGATGACAGCTGAACTCATTATCCCCAGCACTACCGTGACCATTTTGAATTTAAAAGAAGATTATCCCGAGACGAGTTATTGAAATCTGATGGAAACGAGTTATTGAAACCTGTGCTGTCTCAGTAAGGAAGATGCTGTTTCTGATCAACTCGGTCGATGCTTTCAAGAATTTAATGGTCCTTGATTTAAGTGACTTTCTGTGGAGTCTTATAATGACAATCTACGTTGTCAAATCTTTTTCAAAGGCGAGAGTGTATTATTATTATTAAGAAAAGTGCGAGGATTATATAAATCATGACAAATCCCGGTTGCTTTCTTCATTAACCGCGTGCGTGCAAATGAGATATAATAAAAATTTTCTATTAAATTAATTTTTCAACAAATTTATACATTTATTTATTCTGTTATAAAATTTGAAATAAAATATAGAAGGAAGTGCTGCAATTTTTAGAACAATTTAGAATTTGTTTAAATAAAAAAATATGCTATCAGTTAATGTTAACAACTTCGGAATAATTTTAATTATCCCGCTTAAAATATTCGATTATTCATTGATATCTAATTTCAATCGGATATATAATTAAATTTAAACCCTCTTAAAGCTCTTTTTTTATTCGCTCGAATGACGTTGCGCTCACTTTGGTGACTCAGCAAAATGCGAAATCTGTTAACATAGTAGCTATTATTTCACCACGAGGAACAAGACTCCCTTTGTCAGTTTTCCACCCATAATCTTTAACTATGCACGAATTCCTCGCTGTTGGACAACTATAGAAAAACATTTCCAACGGACATGTCACAACTTTCGTACATTATTCGACACTTTTCTCATTCTCGATAGCTGATGTTTTTAATGGTTTATAAAGCAAGTAGTCCGAGTAAACGCGAATTGATTGAGTTTTGTGGGTTAACAGGCAGTATCCTATCGAGTTCGCTTCTATATCACGTTGACCTACCAACTCTGATTTTCGACATTCCCGATTTTCTTCCATCTTGAAACTACTAATCGACTGTGAATTTAACGGATTGAGACACGACAGTTAACCGACACTCCTCCCCTGCTATTTCTTCTAACCTATTCTTCCTTCCACCCACTTCCTTTTCCCAGCTTTCCATCTTGCAACTTTGGGGTCGATACTACTATCGCAGCTTACTTTCCAGCCCTGGACTCTTTACCTTTCTTTCTCGCCTTGTTCCCACCTTTGGGAATGAAGGCCGCTTATTCGAGCTTTTTCTCTTTGACCTACTGCTGGCATCGACACGCAGATCCGTAATCCCTTAGCACGAAACACGATAAGCAGTGAGTTATTCTTTTAAGATTTACACCACGGACACAGCAGTGATCATGGTTCGGTCAGTCTATTAGATCATATTATATCATGATCGATTTCGAACTAAGCTCAAGTCTTTGATCTCTTAACGGTTTGTTTATATAATAAAAGAATATAATCGCAATATGACGTTGCTCATGCGAAGTGACCTTTCGCTATCGCACTTGTATCTTTTTATAAACTCGCAGAATGTTAAACTGTAAATGATTGAAAAATAATATCATTTTTTAAAACAAAACCTTACGTATTTAAATGAAATAGCTTTGAAAACATAGATGCATCGCGGATATTTTTTATCATTGTCACGTCATTATTTTTTTTTTAATTTTACTAAGCATCGTACGAATGGATCTATGTATGTTATACATCATGGGGGAGGTTTAATTTCTAAAATAAAAAAAACTATGGATATATATTATATATGCAGACAGAGCGTTGCATATAGAGAGCCAAAATAAATAACAAACTGCCGCTGAAAATGACTCTATTCTATTTCGATATATAATAATACCATTTCAGTCTCTTCACGCTTTTTTTTACTCATTTACTTTTGACCTGCTACCGAGCAGCAGCAAAAGTTCATGAGCTGTGCATAACCGACGTATTTGGAGCAGCTCACAAGTAGTTCGCGAAAACAGATTGTTAGTTAGTTACTTCACTTTCTGACGAATGCATTTTGATGATGACTTGCAAAGTTGCTTAAAATATGTTTCGACTGTCAAATGATACAGAAATCTTGGAAAGCTCTGAAATAATTGTATTATAAACTCAGACTCATGATAATGACTGAATAAATAAATATAAATATATAGAATGCATCATCAAAATCCGGACAAATTTCAATTTAAATTTTCCGCTATATTCTCCGCCAGAAGTTGTTGTTAGCGTCCGAGAAAGCCCTCTTGTGAACAGTCATATTCTCAAAATGGCCGCGATGTTGAAACCAAGTAGAGTATAATCGAAGAGCTGCGATCATCAATCATCAAAGGCCTTCGCGCTCATCAATTCTTTGGATATCCGAGATCAACCGTTTATGATGTTGTGACAAAATATACAGCTTTAAAACAATCCAACGAAGGTTCCTGTATGCCACCGAGGAAGAGTCACTCGAAAAAAGCATCGCGAGGACCCCCGCAGTCATTGAAAGTGCTAATTTCGAATGATCCAAGGCAATCGTTGCAAAAATTAGCATCGATTGTTGATGTAAGCGAGCCAACAATGCGTTAGCTCGCTTACATTGCCGATGAAGATTGCCTTCGATACAAATCGTACACATTAAAGATATAACAGATGCTCTCTGAGGCTGCCAGGACAAGACGAGTTGCTCGCCTCGGCTCCCATTCTGGCCTCCCACCAGTCCAGATTTAAATCCCTTAGACTACTACGTATGGAGTGTAATTGAAAGGATCACAAACAAGTCTCTGCATCCCAATGTGACGTCATTAAGGACCGCTATTGAGGCAGCATTCGTCGGCATGGACAGCGCTACATTACAGCGTGCGTGCGACTGTTTCAGACCGAGAATAGAGGCCGTCATTCAAGCTAATGGGGATGTATCGAATAATTGTGCTCTACAAGGATCCCCCAAGTGTCATATAAAAGGATTTTTTGTAATATTTAATTTTTCATTAAAAATATTTTGTTTAAAGAAATTGTTCGGATTTTGGTGACGCACCCTGTAAATGTCTATAAAAATATAGATAATGAATAAATAATTATAAAAACGGCAAATATAAATCATACACAATTGTCAGGACGCAGAAATAAATTTAATACATAAAAAATTTAATTATATAATATCATAATTTTGCCTTATATTTCGAAATAATAATTTACTTATTAGACTTGTTTAGTTATTTTTATCGTGTAAAAAAATGTAAAAAGGATAATACAAAGTCTGTGAGAGTTGTTTGAAGAAATGAATAATTGATAATTTCCTTTTTTTTACTCCGTATTTTTAGAATCTTTTTTTTCTTACTATGCAATACAATGAAAAATGGATATCCGATCTGTATATAGTTGAATGAATGGGGCACATATGATTATACAAATTTGTCTTTCTTTATTGCACTTAAGGATTATTAATAACTTAATTGTCCTCAATTAAATACGATAACCAGTAAATGATTTATTTATCACATTGTGAAATCATTTCGCTCTCATCGAAATCACTTAAATCTTACTGAATTAAGTATTTCCTAATCGCATGTACAATTCTATTTCTCGTTTATTAATGAAGGAACGAACTGAATGAAACAACGAATTGAAGGAAAAACCTTATGATTATGAAAAGGTTTTCATTCAGAGAAATAGATAATGTCGCGATTAATCGACTACTTGTTGAAATAATTCCTCTTAGCAGCAAGACCATCAAATTTTCAAATTCTCCTCAAAGCTATGTATAGAGCATGTATATTCTAAATTATGCACAATCTGTACACATGGCACTGTGGATTGTATATAACGGAAACGGACATGCATCATGTACATATACAAATACATATACAAATATACATATACAAATGTCCTGTTCCATGTATTTATATTTCATTTTGCCCGCTTGTTTAAAACACGCTAAATTTACGATAATAATTATCTGCATTTGACTAAAATACGAGTTAATTTTAACAAGGCTGAATGAACTCCAGAAATATAAAAAAATATTATAAGTTTATTCCCGGGATAAAATTACACTCTTCTATAAAATTGAATGCATTCTCCCAGTAAATAGAAGCTCGCATTCATATCTTATTCCTTTCAATTTTAATCTTTACTTTTAATATACTTCTCATATCTTTCATCGCGTGGCGCGAATGCTATGCTCTGCTGCATGTTGCACATCACTTCAAAAATGAAATTAGAGACCTCTACGCAGCAAATTTTATAATACACATATTATATGTATGTATCATTAATCATATAATATTTTATATAACTAGAAAGAATACTTTATTCAATAGTATACACAAAACATTAACATTTAAATATTTATCAATTCTTAAATTCTTCTTAGGAAGAACAATTTTGAAGAAACAGACATTTTCTCTCAATTTTTAAACAAGAATATATTTAGAGATTTTAATATTAAACAAAATTAACTTTCCTATTTTGCATGATAATTTTTTATCTTTGACAAATTTTGTAAACAATATTTATATTAGATATATCTATATCGTATATTGTATATGCATGAGATTATTTTGTTTTTAAATTAATTAATATTTTGATTATTATAATGAAATGCATACTCGGATTGTGAAATTTTTGTATAATGTTATTGAATAAAAATATTGAGTTTTGTTTTTTTTGCACGATGAAGAATTGACATTTGCACTTGCATTGCAAGCCACTAACATAATAGATTAATAGCATTTATAAAAACTTGGGAAGGACGCTGACAGGCTGGATAGATTCAAACGTTTTCTAAGTAAATTAATGAATCATGTTCTCTTAAGGTTGGAGATTGTAGAAGTAAGTCCGTAGTACATATACCTTGACAAAAGTGACAGTATTGTACAATATGTACATTTTGTAGAATTAGTTAAAGGGTAGAACGTAGCTGCATGCAATGAACTTTAATATATTTTGCGATTATCTCAAAGTTGCATTTTCAATCTCGCCGATTTATATTGAGATTTTCTAACATTGTAGAAATCGACAATACGACTAAAAAAGAAGTTTTTGATATGCGATTCATGCAGACGTTTTGTAAATGTCTTGCGCTTGGCCTGGCGTAAAATAAGAACAGAAGACGGCGGGAACGACATTTTCTTATTGTCTGATCGCAATCGGAAACTCGGCGAAGCGTGGAATTTGTTGCGAGGGTTGCAAAATTTCCTCAAACGTAACGAACCTGCTCCGATAATGTACGTGACATTAATGTACATAGTAGTAAAGCCAAGTCAATATTTAACAAAACAATTCAGACACGCTATAAACGTTGTAATTAGTGTGATCAAACATGGTCTTCGCATCTATGCGATATATCTATACTTTTTGTGCGTAATATAGTCACTCCAACGCCAAAATTATTCCTATGTTTAT
>Ga0157364_1004524_pt1 | contig 13907 bp, 6 predicted proteins | sample AttsexASBM2_FD_111476 | JGI IMG/M metagenome (GOLD analysis project Ga0157364, IMG submission 111476) | Fungus gardens microbial communities from leaf cutter ant in Ribeirão Preto, State of São Paulo, Brazil - Atta sexdens ASBM2 | ecosystem: Host-associated > Fungi > Mycelium > Unclassified ... | reverse complement strand
TAAGTTTTCAAGAGACACGGAAGTATATGGCAAATTTTATACCTTTGGAGTTCTGGTTTTAACACTGCTTATTTTATACACTAGTATGCGCTGTAATTCTGATCATCTTTATTAGTAATAATACAGGTATGATACGAATTGTGCGACATTTTAATTTGCGTTTAATTCTCTTTAGTTTCAATTATTACTTCATATATTACTTTACATAGCAATACTTCATCACGAATTGATGGACAATTGATGAATGTAGCTTAAGGTCTTCAATAAGAGATCCAACAACCATATACCATGGTAAATTATTATTTCCAATGCATAGAGATGCTTTTAGAGATAAGATGTATTCTTAAATTGATGACCATGGACAGATATAAGGGGAGAGTCTATTACTTCTTGCGGCCATATCAAGATTATCGGATTACACAGTTTATTTCGTAAATATTGAGATTTTTATATGTAATGCGTTAGATGTTTCTAGAATTTTTATGTCACTATTTTAATATGAACAGTTTTAACATTGAAAATGACCTGATGTAAGATCGAAACGTATGTATATTGTTTTGTTAAATGTAATGTTTTTGTAATTCACAATATTAGCGAAGTACATTCTGCTTGTGCTCTGAGCCCTTCACTTATTATTTAAATTTACTTATTATTTATTAATTTATTATTTCAATTTAACATATTATATATGTTAAATTTATTCAAACGTGTTAATTACATAATGTAAATGTTAATTTTGATGAAGAAATATGCTCGCTTACAACTTGTGCCAATATGCTTCTTGTGTTAATTTTTACGTTAATAATAAATTTGTGTTATTTTCTATTATATTACAAAATTTGAATAGATATTTGAGATATGTAAAACGTGTTAAATTTGGTACAAATTTTTCAACAGTATTATTAAAAAAATATCGAACAAATTAAATTAATTTATTTCTTAATCATCACTAAACCTTAATTATTTTTCTCAGTCAAAACTGTCGGCGAAAACTTATATGATTAAATGCGATCTATTTTCAAAAATATCCCACATACTGCAAGCTCGATTATTCCGTCTTATTATCTTTATATTGCGGATATATTGTATACGAAAAAAAGATCCCTATATTCTCGTGCGTGCACATCACAATGGCGTTAGAATAATGTAGTGGTGATTTTGCTGCCCTTTTAGCGACGTACTGGCTGTTATACCATTTGACGAGAAATTATGGTGGCAGCAGCGGAAATAGGCTAGCTGAACCTATACACTTAATATCGCGGAAGTTGTGATTAGACGGCATGACGTGTAACGACGCTCGTAAACCACGCAGGGGCCACGTTGCGTCGCATGGCTCCCTCGGCGTGCACCTGTCTGGCACGATACCAACGCTCGATCGATTGGTGTTTATCGCACGAAGGTGCCAATAAAAGTTATCGCGACGCGATTAAGTCGGTCGTCGTTAGCCACTGATTACAAATGCAACTGGTGTAATCGATGGATCTGAGTCAAGCTCACGTTGCCATTAACTTTTGATATTTTTCTATGCATTTTACGTCACAAAAAGCCACTGATACGTTTCCTACAGTTTTACATAAATATAGACCTAGTCGAATTATGAATGCAAATGAAATAGCATGCATAAAAATCGCACTTTCTCGGCCACCGATGTGTCGGTAGATCAATAATCGCAGCTGGACAATTTTGTAAATGCGTTATTACATTATTAATACACAAGATATTGAGGAGATCTCTCAGATAATTTGATTGCCTTTTTTATGTCACGTCAAATCTAAACCAAACGAATTTATAAAAATTATCGTAGAACAAATTTACGCTAGCATTCACGAAAAAGCCAAGGCGGAAAATGGAAAATCGTTGCCGCCGCGAATCCAGCTTAACGAAATGAAATTGTAGCGCTCGTTGCAGCCTTTCTGTCCCCACGAGCTGCCTCTCGTGCGCAAGGATTTAAAAATCGTAGGAAACGAATCGCGACTTTTTTTTTATCAGCGATGTTCCGCTTCGACGCTCGCGACGCATGTGCTTGCGCGGCTGATCGCGTACATGCGACAAGTTGCGACAAATGCACTCGCTTGCCCTTAAAATAATTAAACCGTTCGCGTGTCGAACGAGTTGGCGCGTCGTTCGTTGCGGGCAACCGAAGGCGAGAAAAAAAAAGAGAATTGATAGGTGAGTTTTTAGTTCATCTCGCTGTACACCGATAACGCCGTGCGCATTACAGATTCGTTGCGGTCCGTCGACGCGATCGCGAGGCTCGACACGACGGGCCGATCGGCCGTGCGTTTCGGTGTTTTAATGGGTCGTTATTGTCAATAACGATTGGTTTTATGGACGAACAAGTGCCGCGTTACGGAGAGCTCTCTGCATGGTTGCTCACCCGTGCAGGTATGATGTTTCCGCCGCGCCTCTAGCGAATTGTCCGATCGTGGAATGATCGATTTTTCGTTTTGTCGCTAATCGCAACTGACATGCAAAGAACAGCTTGCTACCCACAATGTAAAAGGAAATGACAAATCGTGCTTAAGTAGCGAGACGATTCGCCAGATTTCATCGGATAAAATGTTGTACGTTACAGTAAAAAGCAAATGCATTTTTCTTTATGATAGTATCCTTCTATTACATTATACGGCAAAGAGAATCGCCGGTATCATCTATTATCAGTGATAGAAGTCGCGTGAGTACATTACTTTGCCACACAGGCATTAAAAATGAACTTTAGACAGTCATTACAACGGGAAGGGAAGAACTTTGTAACACTAAATAATGTTCCTGCCACATCCGACATTATTTATAAAAATAGATCTTTTACCCATATTGCATATTTGATGCGCCCACCTCTGACTGAATATACCACGAACATAAATTTCCCATTCGCGATAAAGTCTTGGGTCTTCGTGCTACGGACGAGAAAATGTATAACCGGATGTGCGCTCTATACGGTACTGTACGGAGTCGCTTTTTCGTCTTCGCGTGTTGCAGCCTCGTTCCCATCGACTCGCGTTCGAAGGTAATCGTGGCAGCGTGGCACAACGTGGTGGACGGGGCCCTACGGGGCCCTTTCAAAGGACGCGACCCGCACCTACAGCGTGAAGAATGTTAACAAGCCGTAGCAGCGCCAACGGCGTGCAGATACTACTCGGTTTTTCTACGTTTCTCCGCGCGTGTCGATCGCATCGGAAAGTCCTTAAGTCGGCGGGTAATAAATGTAAGGATAATGAGGAGGTTGCCTGAACCGCGGGGATTAGGCCCGAAGATAAGGCCGCGGTTTCTCGCGGTGAGAGCGCCTTGAGAAACAATATGGTACGGGCGCACCCGTGATGCTCGTGATATTCACGTTGCAGATGCACGGAGGTGAAGAGCGTCGCAACGACGATGCATCAGCGACGTGTATATGACAGCCGCTTCCGCCGCGTGACTGACTGCATCATTGTTGTACGTTCGCCTGAGCGGAAAGTTTCCCCATACAAGCATGCTTACCTCCTCTTGCTCTTGTACGGTAAAATGCGATGACACTGCGTTATTAACAGCGAGTTCGGATAGAACTCAGAATCTTCATAAAGGAAATTTAATGTTATTCATGGTTGAATGTACACGCACTTGTGTTAATATATATTCCATCTTGGCTTCTCTTAATCGCGTCACTTATCTGATATAATATCTTCATAAGACTGATATACATAGCCTCGAATATTTTAAAATAATAAGAATAATCTGTGATGAAATTCCTCAAAAAACCTGAATGATTGCAATGAGTTAGTAATCATGTAATACTTCTCGCGTGATAACTATAACGTTTGTACATTAAAGTATATACATACAGTGCGTCAAGTCGATGAACAGAGCAAATAGGTAAAACTGTCTCGCGTGACTGACTGCACGTTCAAGTGCACGTTGTAGCATATTATAATAACCTTGATGAATTCGTTTAAGATAAATATTATGATACCACCTACATATACATATGAAAGATAAGGCATTATGATACCACCTACATACACATATGAAAGATAAGGCAATACAAAAGTTTACTGTAATTTTATCAAACGTTGCTCTATTAAGTTTTCCTGCACAATCGAAGTCGAGTTTGGTCAAAATTATTGCTTGCACATTATAAGTTTCGATGATGTGAGTTTCCAGTAAATTTCCGACGCATAAACGAACGATATTAAGGAAATATCGGAAAGAGAATTTTTTTCTCCTGGTGCCTCGACGATGACGTTATTCCTTGTTACTTTTCAACGTAGAACTCGGGACTCTTATGACGCAATGACTTAATGGAAGTTTGCACATTACTCACGACTTCCAGAGCGATTATGTTGGACCGCAGCGGTGGAGTTAGTCACGCAAGGTGAATACACGTAGCGCGAACAAGGAGTTCCTCGCCGCGAAGATGGATGTTGCTGTTTTGAGAAATTGAGACAACGGCCACTGTCGCGTAAGATGAATTATAACCTACCACCCTCGGTAAATTGGATTTCATCGAAAAAAATGGCGCGCCATCGACATAATGGCATAATTTTACATGAAGATTGACTTGGTTTTGATGATAAATGATTGTCTCTCACGCTTTTTTATATTTTTTTTACAGTTTTTTTAAAATAATTTTCTCTGCGCACGAGTATTAAAGATAGCGAGTAGTAAAAACGTTTTATAATGAATTCCTCAGATTCTTTTCGTGTGTGTGTGTGTGTAACTCTCTAAAAATTTTTAAAGTAAATCTCTGAAGAGTGAAATGCCACTCTTAAAGATTGAAAATTGAGCCATTTTTTTTCAAGACTGGTTCAATTTTTACTCTTTAGAGTGAGAATCCACTCTAAAGAATTTAGAGAGAACGTATATACTCTATCATCTATATTTAATTTGATAATGTGCTTCTTCCTTTCCTTGATTCTTCCTTTCCTTACGTTGATTATTAGATTATTTGCGCTCATAAAAGACATGCAGATTATAAATATTTTGTCATTAAAAGTGTAAAATGCCTGAAAACAAGTGTTACATTAATTAAGAGTGTAATTAGGAAATAGATATTAATTACGTAATATTTATGTATCAATAACAATACTGTAATCACTTAATAGCGATAGCATTCTAGAGTTAAGTACACGTTTTCTTAATTAATCTGGAAATTATATTTATTGCATTATATTACGACAGTTGTATTTCCACCACTAATTTGTAAGCCCGAAATAATCCTTATGACGGCACGCCTCCAGCAAATACGTGGATACTTGGATTGCATTAATTAATTACCCTAATAATCTTATTCCGTATTCAAATTGTTCCGCCATCCAACCCTTGTTATGCGATATCAAGTGGGCGAGAACTCGCATCGAATTGGATTAGGTCAACTTCCCTCGCTTCCTTCCGTCCTGTCTCATCAACTATCTCACTCTACCGTCAGGATTCTCTCCCTGGTGTCCGGACATTACGCGGAATCCAATTCCTTTACTGAACCATACGGTAATATCTTCGAGATCAGCTACGTCGTGCCCGTCACATTCGCACGTACTTGTTAGAATCATCTTGTGATGAAAATACAAACGGCGCATTGTAGATTGTACTGACGATATTTTCGACGATGTGAGTAGCGAGACATTGCACGAATCAAATTTGCTGAGTGAATGTAAATTGCTTTTTTAAGTAACAAAGATCGTACATTGCACGTCTGATGGCATTACTTTATCGTACGCTTGCAATTGATGTAATAATATTTGACGAAGATATCAACGATGTTATCATTACTTGTCGATTCCTTTTTAAGCGTTTATGTTACGGTTCACCGATAAATTGAATATTAATATTTGTGTAAGTCCAGTTTGCCGTAACAAGACCATAAAATAGATATCCGTGGTAACGATTATTCTTTCTTTCTACTATGTTTTTTGTAATGTTGTACTCGTTTAATTATGAATGTTGAAAGTGGTAACAGTTCAATGTATATATGTTCAATGTAATGCGAACACGTTTGCGTAGTACGTTATACAGAGTCTACAAAATCAATCTATTTCTTACATTTCGGAAATGGTTTAAAATTATGAAAAACCGCGAAATACGCGTTCAATCATTTCAAAGGACTGCACTAATTGCAAGTAGCTCCTCAAATATATATTTTGTGGTTTTCCATGATTTTAAAGCCTGTCAGAAATATAGGGGATGGAAAGATTTTATAGATACCTTGTATAAATTTACACGCCCATGCGCAATTATTAATTCTACTATAAAAGGACTGTTATGATCCGGCTCCAATTAGGAAGATTATCCGAGCTTTTGCATAGAAGAACGATCACCCTATCATCGCTGCTAAATATCGAGCATGTAAACCCCGTCGAAAGCATCAAACTTTCTACACCGTGCGACATTTAGAGAGGATTGAGTCGGGATTAGTGTGCTCGTTAGTTGCCATCTGCCTCTCATTATACAAGTATCTCACAGTTGTTATCGTATCTTTCCAGCTCTATTAATAGTAAATCGTCTCTGTTAATAATATTTGATACGCTTTTGATTAATAACAGCAACCTTGCTTGCGTGAAATTTTGCTGTGCGTTAAATTGTCTATATTGATTACAAATAATAAAATAGGAATAATTATCTTTGATCCATAGTTTTTTCGTAGTCGATAAACATAATATTGCTTGTACATCAAAATATTTCTAATATTACAATGTATTAATTATATATATATTATTGTTTCTTTACTTCAAAAATGATTTTAAAAATATGATTTTTTAATTATTTCTATGAATAAGTTAGATGTCAAAATTATTTTATCAATCATCAAAAGTAAATTGATTTAACTGCACAGTCCGTCCGTCAACAATATTTATGTCATTCTTAAAGTTTTTCAAAGACATTTTAATACCTTCTACAAGAGCGACACATTTTTGACACGTATCGTTTTTAAAAATAAAAAGAGAATCTTCTTCAGAGAATATTTAAAATTAAGACAATTTTAATGATCGAAGTTTGAAGAAGAAATTATTTTATTTTGAATTTAATCATTTTAAGTCACCCAAGCTAAACATAAACTATTGGTGATATTTCGAGTTATGTCATTTTTGATCATTTATTCTGGATTTATTTTAATTTTATAGGATATCTGAATCATAAAAAGGATGACTTTTTATTGTAAAACAAAAATAACGTTCGATCATGTTTCTAAGAATGTATTCTTTTTGCTGATATCATCTAATTAGTCAATAATTTTCTGTTAAATTGAAAAATAGTTGTTCTCCTTTTGTAAAAAGAAACTTAATTCTTTGAACTGTGTTAATTTTTAAAGTAAGAGAACGAAACATTGTAAAATAAATTAATTATGCAGATGATAACTTTCGTGAAACAAGTATCAAAAATCTTCGGTCTGCCGTGGTTGACAGGAGGAAGGGGGATGGATTACCGACCAAATAATTTTAATTAGCGGCCTCTTCCTCCATCTTCCCCTCTTATCCATGATCGAACTACCTACCGGTCTCTTCATCCACATCACAACCTATCGACTTAATGATCGGATTATACCCTCGAAAGAGGTTTTCGCCTTGCTCCTCTCTCGCTGCCTCCGACGTCTCCGAGAGATCTGGAAGATAGTAATAAATTGGATGTTAAGCGGCGAAAATTGGCCAATTAGGGTAGGACGGTCGGCTTTTCCCGCCCCTAAAGTCTTTATAGGAGTAATCGACCTCCCCGCGAAACGCGAATTAATTGGTCTTTCGGTGTCTCGCTCAGCGATCCGTCGAGGTTTCATCGGAAGGAGCTTCGTCCAAAGAGATAGTTCCTGTATACTGTCTTATCGGATATTAATCCCTTCGTTAGCAGAGGTCAATTAATCGAAGACATAATCTTGAACGAAATTCCGTCGTGTTCGCTGTAATATTCTCGTTCTCACGAGGAATATCTCTTGAGTAGTACAACTACATGCTCGCGTCTGCATACCTACGTATTGAGGTACGCGGCTTATTACAGGCCGTAGGAGGCAACTAGATTATTCTATAACACACTTAGGGTCGTCTGCATTACAATCAGGGTAGATTAGAAAATTATGAGATTAATGAAGCATGTCACGTTAATGTTTGATTGAAATCAATGGAGCTAGTGCTATTGTTAATCGTACTTTGTCATTGTCACTTTTAATCAATATTACTTATATAATGTATTATGTATTAATTAATTATATAATGTTATGTTCGCAATTCATTTTAATGATAAAATTCCTTTTTTTGCATTTCATTTTAATAATTATATTTCTTTTATATAGTTTTTGTAAAAAACGTAAAAAGTATTATTTTTTTACTTTGCATTCTATATATATAGTAATTCGGAAATTTAGTATAAAAATTTCGCGATTTCTTTTTACTTCCATCTATTCTTTTATCTTCTAAAAAATTAATTTTCGTTACATAAAATTGTGTTGCAAACGTACAAAGGTCTTTGCAAACGACATTCGCTAGAACGAATGTAATTGACATATTTCGTAAGTTAATTTCATATTGCGGTCAAATGGTGCACTCTTTTTCATAAAATAGCAAAAATTGTTGTTAAATAATACAATTTCATATCCAATGATTTACAAGGTGCACAGCTAACCGTATGATATTTGACATTCGCGAAGGAAGGAGTTGGACCAATGCTGGATGATGGCTTTTGCCGCTGCTGGTATAACATCCGACGGTGAAACGTCGTTTCACGAGAATGAGACCGACACGGTCGATTACCGCCATGCGTAGAACACAACGGCGCGGAATAAATGCAGTTATACACTTGGCGATTTTCCTTTCATCGTGCCACGCACAATGCGTCCGCTGAAATCCATTTTGGCCTTCGCTTTCCGGTTTCTTCCACGTCGCCTACGTATGACAGCAATGCCCATTTCCTTTACTAAACTTATTACTTCTTTTTTTCGTAAATCTGTGGTTTTTTTTTTTTAAATAATCGTAATACGAATTTATGACAGATATTTAAGGAACATTGGGATGAAGTTTTGCTCGTACGATAGCTTAATTTCACATGCACGGCATCCCAAGTAACTCTGCTTTTATGGCGACCACGTGTGTTAACATGCCGCGTGAATAGGGGTCAACGTACGTTTAGTTTTCTCATTACCGCGGCTGTGGTTAATGCGAAGATTAGGCCGTTGAGCTTCTCGAGCAATGTATGTCGTAATTGTCCGCCCCTTCTGTTCTCTCAGCCCAATCGAGCACTTAAAGGATAATATTAATGAAAATATGATGCAGGGAAATGCTTGATAGCCTGACGCTAATAAGTAAAAATTTCAAAAAAATAACAAACACAAAGTAATCATCGTTTCCTCTTCAAAGTACGAAAAATATTTTAATTACATTTAATATATCTCATAAATTATACGTGAAAGACTTGTGGTGTGCTTGAAAATCAAAGTTACGAGAAATGAAATATCACTTATGCTCAATATTTGAGAATTATAATTGAAAATCAAGAAACTTACAAGAGTTCCCCTGCGAAGTTCAATCGCGACGAGAAGTGAAAATCAATAGCGATACTCGATGAAAACTTGCTTGGATGGAGCACCCATCTAGCAATAAGATCGATTTGCGCCATTTGTACGGTGGTTGCGGTAAAAATACACTTTATTACAGTAAATACGTATGCGATTACGTTCACCCTAACAAAGTTTCTACGACACAGCGGGACTCACAAACGGATACGTGTACCAAATTAATTCACGTGCGAGATGATGAAGCAGGAATAGTATAGTGATTGCACTTTTACGATGTCCGAGCCCGTTAATCTGCCACTATCGTGGTTCTCGTGACCGCGTACCACGTTTGCTCGTTTTGCTCGCATCGCCGCCGTCGGTCGGAACGGCTTTCATCGCGGCGCGACCGCATGGCGTGCCGGTTTGAACGTAATACGGTTGCAGGAAGGACGAAGGCGACGAAAGGCGGAAGGAGGAAATGATTCATTGGACCGTATGCACGTTGCACGTCCGAAAGGGGGTATGAGAGACGAGGCTTCGTGAGTGGTTTGTACGCACCCTTGCTCCATTCTGCCATCGGCTACGACCGCATGTGTGTCTAGCTGCTTCGCCGACCCGCGTGGAACCGCAATTCGACCAATCGTCTAGCCACATTAGGACATTGGATGACTTCTACGATTCGTAATATTTGATCGCTCGTGCATTATTCTAGGATTTCAACGACATGCTTAAGTATTCTTTTTTGAACAGTTGATAGCCTTTTTCTACAAAATGCATAATGTATTTTTTTATAAATAATACTTAGATTGAAATCGGTAAAAACATATTTTAAAATGTATACACTGAAAAAAAGGCTGCTGCAGCAAATCAAATGGTACACGTAAAATATGGTATAGCATTTTTAACTGACTGCATTAACCAATTTTTGGTTGCGTTAGTCTACCCGCAATATCAGTATAGAATTTTCATAGGCTAACACAACTGAACATTTGCTGCTTTTGCAATCAATTAAAAAAAATGATATGTTCAATCAATCTTTTCTTTCAGTGTATATGGCTGTGAAAAATAAGTGAGCAATTTGAGTCAGCGCTTAAATTAAAAAATCACTGATGTTTAATACAAGTTACTGTTCATTTTTTTTTTATGTGGAACTTGCGAAACATAAAAAACGTCCTATTTTTGTTGTTTCATCTGACAATTGCTACTCGCTCTTCAGTAAACAAGAAACATTTTGGAACATTTCAGCAATATGGTAACAATGTTACAATGTTGCTACAATGTTGTTGAAATATTCCAAAATGTTTTTGCTTACTGGGTCATTATTGTTCACTTTGTTGCCTTTAGATAGATATGAAACTAAAAGACAACATGACTTTTAATGATTAGAATTATTTTTTGTACATTTCAAAGAAAACATTTTTATTTTTTTGTTGCATTTTTAAAAATTTTATCTATTTTTTTATCATCTGATGAATGTATTTATTCTTTTGCTTTATATATAAATAATAATATTTTTATTTTGTTTGATCGTTGAGTTATTTTATTATTTTTAATAAAAAACATTATGTTTATTTAATATAACTGCACCAGAGATGATGTATTTGCATTCTATCGATCAATCCCTATTTTTTCCTTATTATAAACTTTCAAACAATGCTATGAAAAGAATTTTATATCTTAGATTATTCAAAGATGGATCAGGAAAAAGAGTTAATTTTTTTTTAATAGCCTTAATTATTCTGAAAATTTAATTTAAAATATCATTTTTATTACTATTTTAATATCTAAAAAATTACCTTTTTCCATCAAAAAGTAGTCTACTTTATTTTTGATCCGATAAATGGAATGCTTTAAAAAATTTAAAAAATTAAGAGAGAATATAATGCTTAATTAAATTTACTTGTATTAAGTATCGCATGGTAGCATCAGCATGCCATTTCCGTTGTAATTCTCACGGTGATGTAATGTTCTCCGTAACGAAATGTTTTAAATTATTACTTCGTTCAAAGAAATGCGCAAGCGTGATAAGACCGTTAATTTGCTGCAGCCAATTTACCTGGCTTGGCAGCACGCATTCCTGATGTTGAAGGAAAAACAAAATCGAAAACCAATACCCTACCCGCTACGGGCGGGCACGACCGTTTATTTTTGCGATTTTAAGCGGGAGATTGATCGCGACGAAGGCGCCCGATAGCCCGGTTCGTTGAGTTCGTACTTCGATCTTGATATCGAGTGTGCCGATATTACTTCCTCCTGTTTGTGCCGCTCCATCTCGGCTGATATTAAAGACAAAGCGAGGCACTTCGCGAATTTTCTCGTAATAAAATTTAATATGCGAGGTATAATTTGTGACTTTTTAAGGAAGATTAAAGCGAAGTGCGTGCACATTTCAAGAGCATCCTTTGCATCCGACGGAGAAATTGTACGAGATAGTAATCTAAGTAAACTCGGTAGAATGCTCAGAGGCATTGCTGGCAGTTGTTAATCCATGTCATAATCAAAGTTGATTCAAGGGCAGTTACAACGTGTTCTGTTCCGGTTAAATCTAGGACGAGATACGGGACTCGCTGAATGCAAGCACAGACATATAACAGAACAGCTGTTTCAGATTTTAATCATTAGAAATTCTAATTTTAATCGCGAAAGTTTAATACAATTTGCGATTAAGCTCTCATTTCTGCGTGAAAATGAAATAATCACCACTGGAACCGAAGGCTATGATATACGGAGTAGATATCCATAAAGCTCAAACAATGGCAAAAGCTTCGGAGAATTTTTCCATATACGTGAAAATCAGATTTACAACTATCGCGCTTTAACCATCCGGCAAAATTGAAAGTCTTCCATAGAAAAGTTCCCTTTCCACGGGAATATTATTACGATAATATGATATGCTCATGTACGGATTTCGCGGCGTTTCAAAAGAGAGATTGATGACGTTACAATAATGACAGTATCCGCTTGGTTTATATTTCGTCCGGTATTATTTTAATATTGCGGCGAGAGAGCGCGCGAAGCCACAATAATAGTATTATTTTTCGTCCATGATGCGCGTAACGATATGCAGGCCGTGCATGTTATATGTGTATTTTTTCTGCGAGCTCCGGTAAAGCATTCGCCAGTTTACCGCACAAATCCAGTATGCGAAAATTCATATACCGCGATACGGAGGCGGTGTGGTCGCGTGTTAAAACCTGTCACATTCCATTAAGGGCTGGCTGATCGGTAATGCACAGCGCGCGACCCGCTGTCCTCTATTATATTTCGCCCTTCGTCTCTTTTCCTCTTTGTTATAATTTAACGTGTTTACGCCCCTCCCGAGCTCTGGAGGATGGATCGAAACGGAACGGCAATGCAGGGTCGAGAGAGGCTGGCGTGTGACAGGCAGCCAATATTTCATAATTATTGATATTCAGTCGATTCCCTGTGGAACTACCGAAAGGACATGGTCGTGATAATATATCGCTTCAGAAGTTGACATTTCTCAGACTCGCGTGAGATCATGGTAACAGAAACTTGCGCTACTTGCTACTTTTGTGGCTGGTATATACTTTTTATAATTATGAGTTGGACACATAATTCATAAATATCTTTCATTTATGATAATCATAGTTTTAATTAATTTAAGTGAGCTTGTTTTTTTTTTTACTTATTACGCGTATTCCATATCATTCATTATTAGTATCATTTTTTAAATAAAGAGATTATAGTGTTCGAAGATAGATGTATCTCAAAGTTTTTAGGATCAAATATTTTTACACGAAGGAGAATAGAGAGAACGATACACGATCGGAAAGAGACACGGCGAAAACTTTTATCGGCTGACAAGTAACCAAGCCAAAGCCGTTAATGGCTACTCAAATATGCGCCCCTGCAGCCACAGTCCTATAGCATGGCTTTCGAACTTCATTTTGGAAAGTTTCAACCCCCCCCCTCTCCCCCTCGGGGATTACTTTCAAAGCCTGCATTATTTATTAGAAAGCGATGGAGGGGTGAACAAAATTCGTCACCAAAACGAACCGCTGTCATTCCCATTGATATTTCGAGATAGGATTTTCCGTTAATAATTATAATTTCCAGGAGAGTATTAATTAGGCCGATGCGCGAAACGCGCGCGCGGCGTGATACATTTATTAATATTATTGACGATGGACAAGTTTATCCTTTCACGTCGCGACGTATGTAAATTTAATAATAGCTATGTATATATTATTTAATTTGGTTAATGGCAATATTAATTAAGAGAGCAGCTGCAGTGGTAATATCGAAAAGTATCAGTGATCAATTTCCCGAAGAATTAATTTCTCACAAAACAAAAATTATTACATGAATGGATATTGATTTGTTTTCATTCCTTTACATTGTGCACATATTAAGCGCATTTTTATTATGAAAGATAAAATTTTATTTTAGTTCGCTTATCAATTATATACACAAACAATTATTCATAAGAAATGATTTT
>Ga0157364_1004523_pt1 | contig 13908 bp, 22 predicted proteins | sample AttsexASBM2_FD_111476 | JGI IMG/M metagenome (GOLD analysis project Ga0157364, IMG submission 111476) | Fungus gardens microbial communities from leaf cutter ant in Ribeirão Preto, State of São Paulo, Brazil - Atta sexdens ASBM2 | ecosystem: Host-associated > Fungi > Mycelium > Unclassified ... | reverse complement strand
CGCCTGAAATTAATCGGGCTGTAACGGGGCGCGTTCTGCAAGGTGGAGAGCGTAGCGGACCTTGTAGAACGTGAAACGTTACGCTAAGACCGATTCAGGCAGACGGGGGAAGATGAGGGAGCACTCTGCGGCTATGGTGCTACAGCGGCTCTGTGGCGCGTAGCGACACGTAAAGAAATCCCCAGGGGGGATTTATCATTATCCGCTTTGTTGGCCAAGCGTAGCGCGGAAGGGCTTGCCCTGGAGGTACACAATATAATCTTAGCCAATTGGCTGTATTTCTGGCCATCGTGATTTTGGCTATACGACTGAAACAGATAGTAGTAAGCACCGGTCGCATCGATCACCGGCGCGGCTCCGGGCTAAACCCGGAATACCTTCAGTTGGCCAACTACCCCGGACCGGCCATCGAGCACACCGGCGCCACAAATCACCGGCGCGGCCCCAGGCTAAACCCGGAATACCTTCAGTTGGCCAACTGCCCCGGACCGGCCATCGAGCGCACCGGCCATCGAGCGCACCGGCCATGCAGTTCACCGATCAGTAGAGTTAAATAGAGAGAGAGGCGATGAATACAATTAACCCGCCAGTTGACGATAACACTGACAGCATCAATGACCTGTCGGCCAAGGGAATGTTTTCTTTCCTTAAAAGAAAGTAACTAATTAACCCTAGAAGGGTAAACAATATAAAAGAAAGCAATATCCACTTAAAAGGAAAACTATCAATTATTAAATTCATAATATTATCCTTTATGATGTGTATTTATTCCTGTCTCATTGTTTATGAACTCAATTTCTTTCGTTAACTTCCAGCTATAGCCGCTATTATAGTCCCCAAAAACAAGAAATGGTTTAGATGTATTGCTGAATAGAATAAAGCCCTTTTCACAACGCCATTCAGTTGCGTGATTACCATTACTCTTGAAGAATATGCTTTCACTAGGACAGTCTATAGAAGGATCACTAACTAACAAACTAGAAATAGCCCCCGAACTATTACCTCCTACAAACAAAATACTATTGAGGCTGATACAGCTAAGTATGATAGCAGATAAAAATAAACCGGTTAGCCAGAAGCCTTTTGAATAAAACAAAAGATAAATTGATAGTAGAACCAGGATAAAACTACTAAAAAATACGAGGTATTGTATTTGTAGTGATATAGAATCCAACTGAGCTAATGAAAAATTGTAACCATCTATCGATAATAATGCAATAAAAGGTGAGCCAATCAAGGTAAATAGTATCATAATTGGCACTGACATACGCATCAAACGCCCTTTATTGAACGATTGAGGGTCTAACAAAAACTTAATCATTTGTGATGAGGTATATAAACCTACATACAACAGAGACACAACATAAAGCATACAATAACCCTCACGTAATATAGTCTTGCGTCTTCTTATCCAATGCTTTTCTTTCCTTTATTTCATTAGATACCTCTTGAGTCTTTTGTTTTATCCTTAATTTTCTAGCGACATTAACCTGTCTTGATTCGATGATTTTAAATAGTTGGTCCATCGTATATTTAAAAAAGAACCCCACACCAAAAAGATGACTTAGAAGAAATATAACATTAAACCAGAACTTTGTTTCTTCTACTGTCATGCCAAATTCCAGGTTGGCATCGCTAACAACAAAGGAATAAAGCTCGGCACAAGCCACTAGTAACCCACCGAAAAACTTAAAATAATACTTTGTACGAGTTTTCATTTGATTATTTACCCATGTTTTTTAAACTATCTGATTCTAGAAGAATTGAACCTAGGAACTCCATTCCCGCAGGAAAAACTGAAGATTTATCAAAACTCTCCTTCGTAAATCGCACAATAGACTCAGCATTAACATAGGTCGTATTTTTTCCTTCATTGTTCCGTTTTGAATATGACCGGCGAAAAATAGCTGTGTATTGTCCTTCGTTCTCATGCAGGAACACATCAAAACGCTTATTACCTTTCTTTTCTTTATGATGAAACAACACATTTTCACCATAAGTCTTAAAGTCATTCTCTCTCATATCACCGAATTTCAAACTGCTCTCCACTTCATTGAAACTTTGGCAATATGCTAGCATTAAAGGTGATAAACGTTGATAAAAATCCTCTACAGCACACTTGATAGTGGTACGTTGAGCCTTTGTAAAACGCTCTAGGCCGCTCGATAAGAAGCGATACGCACAAAAGCTTAACAATGTACTGGCTTTTTCTTCATCGAGCTCTATGAAGGTTTCACCGGCAATAAGCGTGATAGAGTGATCAACGGATAGCTGATAAATCCCATCTTTACTAATGATTGTCGGTTTCAATGCATGTTCAATAAAGCCTGGGGCGAAACATTGGGAAAATTTGGTTAATTCATCGTGAATAAAAATAGGTTTCATAATTTTGTCTCTCATAGGTTGATGAGGTTTTCTTAGTTCAGGATAACTAACTGATTATCCTGAATATGATAAATCAATTATACGCCCTTTCGGTTCTTTTTCAAGCCCTTTCGATACCTATTCATTGCGCCAATATTTAACACCATCATCGCATTCATATAGCGTTTTATCAGACGTTGAACTGTTAAAATGCGCTAACATAGGCTTACCTTTCATACTCAACCCCAAGCCAACTCCTTCACTTCTATCACCATCAACCCTCTCAGTAATTTTACAGTGATTAGTGGCCCATTCATGCCAAGCAATAGCCTGTTTATCTTCAAAAATATCTGGATGAAAAAGACACACCCAAACTACTGCTATCACAATAAGGGGAATAATCATCACGAACAAAGAACTCCAATCCCCATCTGAAGATATAAATACTTTTGCTATTATGAGTAGAATGAATGCGACAAATATATAACCCATAAATCCAGGTAAAACACTTACTGCGCTACTCATACTAAAACCCTCCCGTAAAGCCATTATTATTTCTAGCTCTTTTAATATCAGAGGCTCTTAATAGCTTGGCATATTCATACATGGCATTATTTATTTCCATATGTCGGCCATCTAGATTTAATAGCCGAAAATGTATAATACCTTCTAAAAGAGAAATAATCGGTTTATATCCCTGACTAACCAATTCTTCTACTACTGCTCTGCATGTTTTTATGCTGGCTAGCCATAAAGGACATAGATCATCAAGTCCTACTTGGTGAATATCTTTGTGAAAATTGATATCACAATTATTCTTGCTTGATTTAATGACCAGGCGCTCAATTTTTTTCTCTTCGATGTGTCCCGGATTTTTCTCGTCACATATCAAAAAATTTAATTGCATAAATCCCTCTCCAATCAAAGACTAAATAAAGACGTTAAATCATAGAGAGCGATTAATCCAAATGGATTAATAATTTCTGCTGTAATGCTATGAGAAGTTATTTTTATAAATGATGTATAGCGCTTTTTATCAATGTCACTATTTATTGTTACACCCGAAACAGAATAATTTTGTTTAATAAATTCAACCCCTTTTTCGATGAACGAGCCTTCGACAGAGATCATGAAATCTTCATTACAGTCAAATAATTTATTGAAGCTGATAATGTTTTCTTTTGAAAGCTCAAAGCTGATGACGGCTCGTTTATCCAATTCACTTTTAAGTAAGTGAATCAACGTTCCATAGCGGGATAAATCATGCGTGTTTTCGATGAGTGTTAAACCATCAATTAAAGAAGTACGACTTAATTGTGTGATATTCATATAAACCCTTAGTCGCCGTTACCGGCCTAGTTAACATTACAAATTAATTGTACGCCCTTTCGGTTCTTTTGCAAGTCCTAACGATACTTTTTTAGAAAAAATTCACCGCTCGCCGCAGACTAAGGCTATTTATAGCCTTAGCGAGGAAGCGGAATTACTGAGAGAGATAAAACGGAGCTGTTACCGGTATGAACTAGATTTATTTATTATTTGGATGGCAGTGTAAAGCGAGCAATAGCCAATTATATTCAATGGGAGAAAGAATGCTATCACGCTGAATTAATCCTTTCCAAGATGCTTCTGTGCGATCCAAAGCTTCTATTATATTCAACCGTGTAAAGCCCTTAGCTTTTAGCATTTTCTCAGCATCAGCTGCTTTAATCTCATTTAGGATTAAAAAATCACCAAGATCATCACTATTACTCAGTTTGATTTTTTTATTGATTAGCCCAAATTTTCTATCGAGCACTTCTGCAAAAAATTTCTGCTCTGAAGGCAGTAAATCAACGTAACCAGAAATCTTTTTTTGAAGCTGCCTGGTACTTAGATTGAGATATTCCATCAAAATTTTACGATTACTATCTAAAATATTATCTAGAAATCTCTTTAGAATAATTACGCTTCCCATTATCTCTTCTCTTTTTTATACTCGGTATATAGAATGCAGCCCGTAATAAATGCTAAAAACCATACTATTTGAATAATAATGCTTAGCCATAAGGGAATGAAGTCATTAAATAAAATTGCAGGGCAAAGAAAAAGCGCGCTAAGCAAAAAGGTAGATTCTGCTTTCTTCTTTAATTCTTTCCCCCCTATCCCCTGAGCTTTAACCAATAGCAAAACTATTTTATTTAATCTCTGGAGTAGTTGCATTTAGCTTCCTAATACACGATGAGCATTTTTCTTTGTTGCTTCGCTAAGCCCTGATTCTGGCTCTTTCTTCTCAGTTTTGGCAACAGCTGTAGGAATGCTTGTGACGGATGAACCGCTCCCCTGTGGCTTCTCTTGCCCTGGCTTAGCTACGTTTAAAATATCTTGTACTTGATCCCATGTTGGGCTTTCAGATACTTCAGCAACAAAGCTAACGGCCTTGAGAATGTTGGGATGTTTTTCGAGCAACAACAAGCCAGTAAGTAAAGATTGGCGGTAAACATCACCACGGTCTTTAATATCTAACTTTTCCAGTAAATCAAAAAAACATTGATCGACTTTGTTGATTTCAGGATTAAAACTGATATGAATTTTCTTTCTGGCTGCTGTACTCATAATATCACCCTAACGTTTCAATGCCTTGAACTAAATCAATTTGCGGATTTTCGCTGACGAAAAAGCGTTCTGATTTAATTTTTGTTAGTTCGCGTAAAGAATCTTTAGTTAAAGCGCCGCCGCCGCCGCAAAGCATAACGTGAGTATATTTATTAAAGTGTTTTACGGTCTGAAAAATTGTTTCTGATAATGATTCTGAGGCTGTAGCGATAACATCATAAAGCCCATCGATATTAGATTCATCATTAAAGACACTTTCTAAATAATCACGGTCATTACGTTTTTTAAGTATAGTGTGAATCGTAATATCTGCCATTTCTTCTTCATTGCGTGATAAATAGCTTTTCACGGCACTGATAATCCTACTTACTCCGGTATCAGCCAAGCATTTTTGCTGGTAAATCTCGCTTAATTGCGGTGCGATATGGCCGATATTAGTTGTTGTCCCGCCAATATCAATAATAAGCAATGACTGTCCATCACTCAAAGTATCTGCAATATTGATACCCGCAGGGATTGATTCTGGTAATACGGTTACACTATTGATCGTAAATTCATCGCGCTTAGTTCGTTTAACCGATTTTTTATAATTCTCTTTCTTACGCTCAATATTTTGCGTGTTTTTATTATTTTCCTGGTCGTAAAACTCAGATAGTGGAAGAGTAACGATGATATCTACCGGTTGTGGCGTTAAACCGCTTTCATGCAGTGCATGATGAATAGCAACAGCATTGACCTCACTATACTGAAACGAAGTGTCAGTAGTAGGGATGGTTTTAGATGAACCCTTGCTGAAAGAAAACTTGTTCTTACCAACCGTATAGTTAGCTTCTTTCCCGGTATGTACCGGTGCATGTTCAGCCGTGAACGTGTTAGGGGTAACAGAAAGATGTTGTTCGCCTTCTGCATCACGCCAGATCATCTTAACGTGTGTACTGCCATCATCGATAAATACTTTTTGCATGGTTGTTCCTCTTTTAGGTTAGACGCCAACAAATTAAGCCCAATTGTTAGCCGCAAAGTAAGTGTAGCATAAGCGAATATCAGGTCAAGAACTATTACCCACTGTGGGTACTTATTTTATAGTTTATATGATAAAGCTGTACCCACGATGATAGTTTTCATATCAAATAATACAGATTTCAATACCCTTAGTGGGTAATTTCTTTGGGGCGCTTAGGATGATAAGCCTCACTTGGCAGATAAAAGGAAATCAGCAAGTACCCTTTATGGGTACGCATACTATGCTTTTAATGATTAGTTTCTGACTTGAATTGGGTATATGTTGAGTTTAAAAGAGGATTTATTCCTACAGGTTATTTATTGGGTACGTTAATCAGAATATTGACACTCATTAAATACCCTTTAAAGGTAACTAAATGCACCCTCATTAGTACCCTTTATGGGTACTTTTTTTGTTGAGTTGACCTAATACTTGAATGATGAATCCTGTAGATCTTCTCAATTCATGCATTCACTAACCCTCATAGATACCCTAATTGGGTATCTGTTGGCTACATAAATGGGTATCAGTAATTGAAATAAATTGTATTACTAGTACCCCTAATGGTGTGCTTTTTCCAATTGGTGAGGTACAACGAGGATGGATAATACTGGCTACTTGCGGGAATATATGACATATAGCGTTACAACGTCACTTAATTGGCGCGTCTACGTGAAAAGTTTAGCTTCTTACGGGCTCTAGTCCTCAACATTTCACGTAGCGTTATCATTTCACTGGCTCTATAGCGCTCCTAAATGTAAATTTTTGAGTAAAACGGCCGCATTATCTTGTTCAAAAGTCAATTCAATCCCCGATAATCGGTCTAAGGCAAAGATTTTCGTGTAAACCGCTAATGACTTAATACTTTTATGGCCAAGCATCTCCATCAGTAAACGATCAGGAACACCGGCGTTCAAAAGATGAATAGCGTAACTATGCCTGAAGGTATGACACGATATTGGAATACTAAAATGAATCCCATCCTGTTCAGCGCGTAATACCGCCTCATTTATCCAGTTGAGTACAGTTTGTCGAGAGCGGACCGACCAAAAAGGTTCATCCAAGGAAAGCCGATCCTTACCAGTTAATTTTGAATACCTATATTCTTTCATATCCGAAATATATTGGTGATCGAGTAAGGGAACTAAGCGCCTAGAGAGATTTAACGCCTTAAGAGTCGATTCGCTCGGTTTTCCTTTATTTGTTTTATGTGTCTTGAGTGAGCGGATCATAATACAGCTCTGGTAGCTTGAGTCAGGGACTATCTGAGCAAGTAAAGGTATGCCGGTTTGGTCACGAAAGGTAAGAGGATTAGTTACGGTTTTAATCGCTTCTGTTTTTGATGCGCCGCGCCGTTTCAGCACTCTTGCTTCATCCTCCTGTGTAAGAATGAAATCACGGCCTGTAAGGGCTAAGGCTTCACTGATCCGAGCTCCTGTATTCCACAACGTTCTGATAAACATTTTTTGGTCCAGGCTCGGAAGGTATTCAATGAGCGCATTTACTTCAATTGGGAGTAAGTATTTTATTCCCAAGTCCATATGAGAAGCCAGGGACCGCATTCTTAGCGCTCGTTTCATTTCTGTGCCTGGTGTTTGCGCGATGATCGTCCGAGAGTCCATAAGCTGACCTAACGTAGGGGATTGATAAGGTATTTTCACATAGCTTGAAGAAAGGGGCGAGAAGTGTAATTGGGATCTGAAATTTGAGGGGAAAACTACAGTTGGACAAAACATGACATTAGCCTATTTTGTCCAACTTAAAGTTATGCACAGATTATGTGCATAACCACGGTATAACTAGATCAAAAAATCATCTAAAGATTTACCGTTTTCTAGGGCTTTAGCGATGATAGCCGGGGTGCGGCCTTGGCCTGTCCATGACTTTGTTTCGCCGCTTTCATCGGTATAACGGTATTTAGCCGGGCGAGGTTCACGTTTAGATTTGGTCTTACCCGCTGGCGAGGTGTTAATGGCCAGGTCTTCAATAGAAATCCCTTCAGCTGCTAACATTTCACGGTATTTCGCTAATTTTGCTTCTTTTTCAGCGGCTTCAGCAACAAGTTTTGCTTCTTCTTCTTGGCGCTCTTGAACAACAATTTGAATTTTCTCAAGCAATTCTTCTAAGACAGGAAGTTCAATATCACGCGCTTGGGCACGTAGAGTACGGATATTATTCAGGGTTGTTAAGCTCATTTAAACCTCTAGATTAGGAAGAGTGACTTTATTTTTTCTCATGGAAAAAAGTATGAAAAGAACCGATATGATATACGAGAGAGCTAGCAAGGCTATTAGTTCTCTATCATAAGCAAGAAGGTTTAAGCCCTCTAACCCCTCAAGGGTGAAAAATAACAATGCACAGATTAACTGTATAATAACTAATTTTTTCATCGTAGATATTTTGGTGACGGATCTCATGTACAATGATATAACGCCACCTGATACATTACAAGATAATTAATCCTATCATACCTCTCTGGATATTATCTCTGAAATATCCTTGCTGATAGTCGCTAACTTTCTATTTGCTGAGAGATTATCTTTTAGGTTTTCCCTCTCTTCTTTAACCCATGTTTTCACTGATTCTTCAATACTAGTAAAAACGAGTGATTCCTGAAGCTTTTTATAGGTCTTTTCACTATCCTTCGTCAGAAGGGGGTAGTTTTTCAATAGTAATAGAGCCTTATCTATGCCTGATTTAGATAGATCCTTTCCAAGGAAATAAATCATTATAGAATAACAAGCCAATGCTATGTATAGCTTGTAATCACCAATTGATTCATGGAAATGAATATAAATAACCATAAAAATAATTAGCCCTGCGGAAAGTAATTGTAATCGCGGGACTATAACTTTATCAAAAAAAACTGGTTTTTTTATTACGGATTTTTCTATCTCTATAAATTGACTAACTTGATTGCGTTCTTCTGTAGACAGAATTTTTTTCATTCTTCTTCCCTATTCACTTTGTATAGTGTGAAGTATTACACTTGATGATAAAATTCGTTTACACACTGCCTGATCCATTCAGGGTAAACGTAGTATGAATGAACCAGTATGAAAACATTTATATTATATCTTTCTAGTTAGCGCCTCTGAGAGTGATTTATTTTTAAAATTATCTAAATTTTTCATGTTAAGTGTTTTAATAAGGATATCACGTTCCTTTCCCACCCATTCATGCAAGGCACTATGTATTGTTTCTTGTTGAAGTTTGCTCTGTAAATCCTTGTAGTTATTTTTTGATTCCTCTGTATTCAACGGATACTTAGCAATAATCGCTAAGGCGAATTCATCCCCTGATTTGCCAGTGTGTGCAGCAATTTTATAGATAATAAACCCAACTACCATGAACCCGATATATGCTATTAATACTTCATCATGGCTCAGAAGTTTATAGTAGGCGGATGCGCTAGCGCCTACAAGAGCTAAAACAAAATATAATGTGATGGGTACAAGAGCTCGCTCAGCGTTAGATGCACCATAGTTAACGTAATCGCTAATTTTTCTAAAGAGCTTCAGTTGCTTCTTGCTTTCAGTAGATATGATGTTCGGCATATAGCCTCCTAAATAGATAAATAGTTCTGGTTTTCCAGTGCATACTCTTGTTTTTTCTGCCTTGTTAACCAGCTGTGTATCGCTACACCCTCTGGATAGCGTTTCAAGTCATTGACAAACTGATCATAAGACGCTTTATCTTGCTCACTCTTCGCTGGATAAATATTAATACGCTTAATCGCTTCAGTGAACGGTCGAGTGTCTTCTATTAACACATCAATCACAAGACAAAGAAAAAACATCATTACCATAATAAAGATTAGAAAAGAATCATCATTCGGCATCGATATTAAACTAAAAATAGCAGCAGTTAATGTTACACTTAAAAACAAAACCTCCTTTCCTATATTTAAGTGTCTAAGGTAGCATCCATCTTTATCAACGTAATATTGAATCTTCGCTAATTCTTTATTCATTTTACCCCCTAGTTAATTTAGTAAATAAGCTTACTACGTTTTTCAACATACATCTGTCTTTCTACCCACCTGTGGATAATGTTTAGTTTTTCATAGTCATTGGCATCAGCTAATCTTGTTTTCATTTCGACCGATAAACATTTATTGCACTCTTTATCATTTCCGTGTTTTTTCATAAAGAGGATCAAATTTCTTATATATCTCTTATGCCATAAGCACATAACGCAATAACAAGAAACAAAAATCATTAAAAATAAATCAACTTTAGTCACAGGCGTAAAGTCCAATTGACTTTCTTTAATATCCACATCTGTTAACAAAATTAACACAAGCATTGAATTATAAAGGAAAACAATCCCCCCTATTAAAACACGTATTTCATAAATAAAAATCCACCTTGTTTTTTTTACCAATGATATAATACGATTGATTTCTTCCATAGAATATTTCAAAGTTTACCCCCCTCTAGAAAAGAAACAAGGTTAATCATAAGATCTTGTACAAAAAATAATTATCCCCACCATAAAAGCAAGTGGACCTAATAAAACCTTTATTGTAAATTCGTGATGATTAAACATTTTACTCAACTCTAATCCATCTGGTGTATTGGCTGCACTCGACCATATCCCTAATCCCACTGATAAGACCATCAAAATTAGAAAGAGTGGGGCTTTAACTTGATTCTTCATACTTTTATTCCTTATAAAATTATTGATGTCGCTTTTTATAAAGACTTAGCCTAATAACGCTTTAGCTTTCTCTCGTATTTCAGACAGTTCTTCAGCTGTCACGTTACCCTTATGTTTCACCTTACGGGCTCTCCAATCGATACTCGTTACCTGATCGGCTAAGGCTACGCTATCAGGTTGGCCACTTAATACGACTTCAAACGGATAACCTTTTACTTTCGTGGTACAAGGTACGCACAGTAAGAGACTAACGGGGTTGTTGTACTGAAACGGGCTAAGAACAACCGCTGGACGGTGGCCCCCTTGTTCGTGACCGGCTACGGGGTCAAAATCAATCCAGATAAGATGGCCAGCATCCGGGACATAACGCGATACCATTAAATTAGCTCCTTGCCGACTGTTCGGCCAAAATCGATACGGTGATGAATATTTTCATCGGTCACACCGGCCATTAGCGTATCGAGGCTATAGCTTTTTTCCTTAACCGGCGTGATCACCACTTTTCCATGCTCTACGTTGATTTCAACGGCATCGTCAACACTCAGATTTGCAGCTGACATAACGGCAACAGGTAAACGTACAGAAGGGCTGTTACCCCATTTTTTGATGATAACTTGTGTCATAGTGAGTTCCTTTTGGTGATGCTTTGTTGATACTATGTTGATACAGTAACGCACTTTCGATACCGTGTCAACAATGTTGATACATTAGACTGATTTTTCGTCTCAGAATAGACAGCGAAATATGAGCCCCTAGCACACGATATTTGAACGTTAAATTTAAAGGGTCCAAGAGGTTGAGTATGGTTAACTATCGTGACAGTGGCTTTTCTACAGCCGTATAGTTGGCTTTTGAGCAAATACTTATTACTAGTCTTAATAGAGTTTGCTCATAAAGGTTTAAAATAGAGTTGAAATGAACAAGATAAATCTATGGCGTGAAAGTGGTAACGTATTGTGCCTAGAAAGACCTATATTTATTTTACTGATTCTCGGTTGTCATAACCGTTTTGAATAGGTGAACGCTATCTATGCGATATGAGTATTAATGATGGATAAATCGATGCCCTATGATCTTGAGCTAAGTGCGGCCCGTATTGATAAAAAGGCCGCTGATTTTCTCTGTGCAATTTACCATTACACAGCAGAGAACCAGGCAATGCCAACAACCAGAGAGATTGTTAATCAAATGGGGATCACGGTAAGGCAAGGGGGGTTATACCGGGACAGATTAGTACGTAATGGCCTCATTAAGTGCCTGGGCTTAAAGCGATTCAAGCTTGATATAATGCATCATAGCCCGTTATTGGCCTTGCCGATCAGTCGAAAAGCGGTAGAAGGCCGAGTTGATACACGTGAAGCTCGATGCGTTCAGTATCTTTATAGTTTTGCGCTGGCGATGGGCTGTCCTGCATGTGTTGAGGACTTAACCCGTGACTTAGGTATAAGCCTTCAAATGGCGCATAAGCATGTAAAAATGCTTGAAACTAAAGGCGTAATAAAGCTTAGGAAAGTCGGGTTTAGGCAGTATATCGAATTGTTGATAAAGCCCCCTAAGATCATCCCTGGCTGTCAGCCTATTACTGGCGCTGAATCGGATATACTTTGTGCGGTGTATCATTTGATATCGCCTGAAAATCCCTATGTGACGGTTAAAGATCTCACTGATTTCTTTCCCGTTCATACATCAACACTGAGCACACTCTTAACAGCATTAGAAGAAAATAAGGTGATAAAACGCTCACGCATTGGCCTTAATAATGCTATTGAACCGGTTTTCCCGTTGGTCCCAATGAAAAGTTCTGTGGTCGATTTACTGGCCAGTAACAGCAAAGCGTTGAACGCTAGACAAAGTGAGCTACTGGCGGTAATTGCTAGGCTTAGCAAGAGTAACAAGAAAGTTAAGTTACAGTCGCTATTTGAAGCGTGTGCGTTGGACCGTGAAACGTTCATAAAGGATCTCGCTCGTTTAGAGGACCTAAATAAAATTATCACGTATCGCTCTAAAAGCGCGCACTTGTGCTTTTTGCTACCTCTTAAGCATAAACATCCTGGGATGTGGCCAACCACTGAATTTAAGAAGACGCTGGCGAGTATAGGAATTCCCATTACTGCGATACAAGAGCAGGTCCTTTTATTCTACGAAAACTATTTGATGAAATACGGTTCCCGACCACCGGTACTCAAACGGGCAAGCTACAACGTGAGAGTTTTGGCCAAAAAAAATGTCTTCGTCAATCATGGAGGCGGCCATATTACGCTCTCCAAAGAATTACCGCAGGAGATCGCAAAACTTGCAGATATCGAGACTCCCTATCTCTCTGAGGAAACCTTGGAAGTTTTACGGCAGATGAAACTCCAGGTGTATAAACGTTTTAGTGCTAGGTATGCAACGGTCGAGGCTACGTTTGAGGCTGAATTAGTCGGTAAGCGTTACGTGTGCCCTAAAGCCCTAAGAGAGCTGCTGTTTATGACTGATGAGGACTTACATAAGCACTTAACAGTATTACGAGCGTTTGGACTGATAAAAAAGCAAGGAAAATACTACCCTGAATGGGATATCTCCCTTATATATTTATAATCATCTTTATACGCCACAAATTATTTAGAGCCTAGTAGAACACGCTAAGCATCTTCTACTAGGTCTTCTAATAATTCTGTACGGTGTTCTATCATAAATTCTTCTAAATCACCGTGAAGAGTCGAACCTTGGCTATTCGCTTCGGCTTCATACGCTAAAACTAACTCTTGTATTCGTGCATCAGTCGTATCGTGTTTGATATCAAATTGTATCGAATCATAGGACCAGTCAGCGGTTTCTTGGCTACTCATTCTGCGATATCTGCCAAACTTGTATGCTTCAATAACATCCTGTTGGTCAGAGTTCTCAAAACATCTCACTTCACCAAAATTCTTGATAATTACTGATCGCGCTTCGTCCAAAGTGGCATACTGACCATGAGCATAAATCGCAATATCATCCGTGGTTCCACACCAACCCTCTAGGCAAATTTCTTTATTACCATTTTTAGTGGCCGGTGACGTAGATATTTGAATTTGGTCAAAATCGATATAGATTTCCTCATTCGGATTAGGTCCTACATAACGCAGGGTAACTAAGTAATACATATATTTTACCTCTTAATATTGTAAGATTTACATAGCCTATACAGGCTGAACAACATATAGGATATAGAAAAGCACCACATTGGTTTCGTTGATACAATGTTGATACAATAGCGCCTTTTCGGTTCCTAATCAAGAGCATTGGAATGTTTAATTATT
>Ga0157364_1004522_pt1 | contig 13910 bp, 17 predicted proteins | sample AttsexASBM2_FD_111476 | JGI IMG/M metagenome (GOLD analysis project Ga0157364, IMG submission 111476) | Fungus gardens microbial communities from leaf cutter ant in Ribeirão Preto, State of São Paulo, Brazil - Atta sexdens ASBM2 | ecosystem: Host-associated > Fungi > Mycelium > Unclassified ... | reverse complement strand
TGAGAAACATTGGAATATATGTTACCGATTCTCGAATTATAACATATGGATATGATGGCTTAATTATAGTTAGAGATAACATGGAACTTCGCAAAGTGATTGCAATTTTTATGCCACATCATCGTACTCAAGGTGGCGTGAAAAGTGCAATTTCTTCGCAATTTGGAGAAATGATCGTTTCTCTCGGTAGAAATGGCGATGTTGTTGCCAATCGAATTCGGTATTTTATCTTTATTTGTTCCTTATGCATTGAAATCTCTATTTAGAAAATCATTATAAAAATAAATATAAATTAATTTAATTGTACGACAGCTTACCAGAGACAAAAACAAATTTGACAGAAACTGAAACTATGAATATGAATTTAACGATCGAGGATTTTACTTCCGATCCAAACGAACATGATCAAGGAAAAAAATCCTGGTTGGATAATATAATCGCCGCTAAATTGAAAGCCGAACACGAGAAAGCTCTACCTCTACGAGCTTCTGTCTTAGTCGATCTTGAGAAAATTCAAACGCAAGTAATGTCTTTTTTTTAAGATATAATTTTGATTTAGAATTAAAATAAGTTTTGCAAATAGATATGTGAACTTCTCGATATAAACGAAAGCGAATTACCGGATGCCCGTTTGCCGATCTCGACTTTTGATTTGGATCGCGAGGCTCGACAGCGGAGAATAGAAGAGGCTCGGCTTGAACGAGACAAGTTGCGTCAAAACCTTGAAGAGGATTGCGCTCAACGAGATCAGATGGCATCAAATCTACGTGAAATATTCTGGGAACCGCTGCAAGTTAAACCATGTGCTCTCAGATCAATTGGTGATGATACAATCGTTCAAAATTATCCTCTCATCGCATCGGCCCAAAAAATGAAGGGATGGGATAGACTTTCTTCGGACACTGACGAATTTTTATATAGGTATTTTTATCTATTATCTTTTTATTTTTTTTATTAATTATTTCTCGTATTCTTAATTAATAATAAACGTAATAAATATTCTCTATTTTCTTACTGCAATATGTGTTAATGTAATAATTTGATTGACATTGTATTTAAAAATTTATAGAAGCAAATATTATATATTATAAATTTACGAAGATGTAAGATATTATTAAAATATATTATAAAGAATAACAATTTTTCTAGTTACGATGTGTATGATAAATCAATAGATGAAGAAAATGATTCAAAACAAGAATCTACAATAATTTCTAATAAAGAATCCTTAACAATTAAGGCCGAAAATAAAACATATCAAATAGCTAAAAGATGGCATACACTCGCGGATGATGGTGAACAATTGTGTATATCGGGTATCACAACGCATAAATGGATTAAGGATGAAAGCATAACTTCAACACATCAGCTATTGACTCCATGTGTCAGCAATCTCGAGGCTATCCTACAGAAAGATGTTATCATTGAAAATCGAGAACGTAAATTAAAAGTAATAGTTGCCTTAAATTTGACTATTTGACACTTATACTATGCAATATTAAAAATATATTTAGATATAATTATACTTAATTACTTCATCAAACTTATATCAAAGTAATATTAAACTAATATCAAAATAATGTCAAAATTACTTTTTTTAAAGTTGTTTATAAATATATACAGTTATTTTAAAACTTCTATGAATCGAATTTTTTTAAACAGATGCATTTTAACAAGCTCTTCGAAGAAATGAAACGCGCAAAAGAATGCGTATTAAAATGTGCAAAGGAACGTATCAACAGACTTCAATATTGCGCATCTGAATTGAAGACGATGTTTGAAATAAATTCCGTTTTGGAGCCAATCGAGACTCCTTCCTGGAATGTCGACGAAATACCTGACTATGTAATTACCGTAAAAGATCATGAAGTATTTGAGAAGTCACGACAAGGAGAATTAAAAATAATAGATGAGGATGGAGAAGATGAAAATAAAAACAAAAAAACCAGCGATTTTTATAAAATGGCTCTTGAAAAAATGATGGATGGTGTATTAGAACTTAAGTAAGTCGATCAAAATTTGAAAAACGATTGCATAAGGATAATAATACAAATAATAGAAATAAACTTTTGTATGTTTTCTAACAAAATTTTTCTAACAAAAATTGATATTTAATATTCAAAATAAAAAAAAATGTTCTTAAGATGGGAAGACGAGGTGAAAAAGGAAATACCTGTGCCGGACTGTCTAATTATGAAGAATCCTTCGAAATACACCGAAGAGGATATCGCAATTATCAATTCGTATAAGTCCAAAATGCAAATGTTGCAAAGAGAACAAGAAAAATATAAAGCTATATTGCAAGCTGATATTGTAAAAACAAAAGGTCAGTCGAGACATTTAAAAATAAACGTGTTTACTAAAGAAATAGAATAATCATCTTAAAAATAATCTGCAGACTACATGCTGATGTTTTTATTGAGATACGTAAAACATTTTAGACGCCTTGCAGAGAGATATCGCCGCATTCAACGACAAGTTAAAAGATCTGGAATTAAAGAAGATACAAATTGAAAGCGCAATCCTTCAGGAAAGACTGACAAGGTTACGTGCGATTCAAAGATACCGTACTATGGTTGACGGCAAAGAAAAAATCGCTCGTTTCACTGACGAGAAATTAACACCAGCAATGCAAGAGGCACGCAGGCTCATCGAGAAATGCAACGCGCTGGAAATGATCGTGTCAGAGCTAAAAATTCGATATGACAACCTCTGCAAGGCGGACAAACGTCAGGAGGTCAAGTTCCGCGGTGAATTCGCAGAGGTGAAGCAGTCGATAGTAGAACACTTGTTCAGGCACTATAAGAAGCGACCCAAGACTACTCGGTTGACTACTACATCTATCACATATCTGACAGAGGTAGCAAGATGCGTCATAAGTAGTGAGAAGTCAGACATCTTACCGCACGATTGCCTGGATTTCCTCAAAGGCATGGATGCTTTGGATTCAATGCCTCGAAATTTACCACCACAAATCAACGCTGAATATTGGCAAATAATGTGTAGATTGAGAAGGATAAAGGTTGAAATGGAAATAAAGGTAAGAAAAAAAGAGAGATAATCACTTATTTATGAAAATACGATTGTTCTGCGTATATATATGATACAGGTCAATTAAAAAGAAACCGAATATAAAAATTTGAATATTTAGATAATTTAAATCTGACTTCTATTCCCTTCAAAATAATTTTAAGTTGCGTGAAGATCTTAAAAGACCGAAAATTTCAGTCAAAAACATTCGAGCTGAATCATAAAAGCTGCTTAACTCGATTTAAGGATGAAGATTACTAGAGAGCGCTCGGCATGGCGGAAACGGCGGATTATTCTATAAATGTAAAAGGAAACTGTTTTAAAGAGAATAGAGGTCAGATTTAAATTAGATAAATATTCAAATTTTTATAAGTCTAATTCGATTTCTTTTTGATTAATATACAGTAATAATTATATTAGATTAAAGATTTTTATCTGTTATCCAAAAATAAAAAATAAATGTTAATTAATTTTAATTTCGATTTATTGATATAATAAAATAAGTAAAAGTTTCAAGATAAAATAGAAATGCATTGCTTTTATTTTCTCTTTCATGTATAACAACGACTTTTTGAGCTGACTATAAAAAAGAGAAGATATAACATTGCCAAAAAAATCGGATAATGTCGAAGGTAACATGTTGCGCGGTGGAGATGGCCGAAGCGGAGCAGACGCTGTCGTTTTATCAAAAAGCGATGCAATCAGCTGATAACACCGTGGCATGCAAGAAGATCAGCTTGGATGACAAGGAGAAATCCTTGATGCAATTCGCGCAGGAAATGGAGATTCAACTTGTTTTAAAAATGGGCCAAATCGAGGTACCGCTGCGAGGTTGTCCCTCTGACTATGCAAACGCCGTTCTCGTTATGTGCGAGGAACTTTTACGGGTCAACGATTGTATTGTTGAAACCGGGAAACGTAAACTGGCGGCTATGCATAAATCCATGCATTTACAGAAAGTCTTGTCACAATATGAATGGCAGCACGTTTGCGCAAAGATGACAATGGAGGATCTGCAGCGGGACTTGAAGGATATCCAAGAGTTCAAGGTATGAAGATTTGCAAGAAAGCGTTTCTTTTTTTATTTTAAAGTGTATTATTATTATATTATTATTATTATATTAATATTTTTTTTTACATGGAAAAAACAATTTTGCTAAAGTATCTAAAAATTTAACTTTATGTAGTTAAATTTTTACAAACTTCAACAAAATTGTTTTTTCCATTCACAACGCAATTTTATCATAACATAATTATTTAATATAATATATTATAGGACTATATATATGTGTCATAATACAAACTATAGAAATCAACGTCTTAAACAATTTAACAAATTTTTTATGCTTATTCGAAACGATCTTAATAATGTTGAATAATATATTAAAATCTGTAAATAATTAATTATTATTGCGAAAAATATTACCTCGGCAGGAAGTCTCTCTCTTCGAATCCGGATCTCTTACATTCCGTGCGAGTGTCCTAAGCTTTTAGACTATCGAAGTAATATTTTTCGCAATAAGAATTAATTATTTACAGATTTTAATATGTTATTCAACATTATTAAGATTGTTTCGAAAATGCAAATAAGCATCAAAAATTTATTAAATTGCTAGCCAATTTAACTCGTGATATTACTGCGATAGTTTAGTAGAATTAGCATTTTCAAGACTGAAAAATCATTTCGGCGCGTTTCTAGGGACTACATACGTCGTATATATTATAAATTCACACAAGAATCTTACAAGCATTTAAGCAGTTAGACCGTTTAAGACTTTGATTTCTATAATTATTTAATATGTCAGAATTATATTGTTTATGTAATTTTAGATCACGAGAAACGTGCTCGAATTTTTGACCAACTCTCCCTGTAGTGTAAATTTAGAAAGAGATTATGAAAAGATGCAAGTCAATTTGCGAATATTTCGAAACGTGAATATCGATATATTATTATTACAATTCAACAAGTTTACAAGTAATTCGAAAAATTTAAAATTTATTTCCAGAAATTTCGTGAATTGTTGGAATTAGAACAAGCGTGTCTGAAAGAAGCGAAGCTGCGGGTAGCTAAGTGGAAGAAAAAGAACGATAAGATATCGCAGGAGATCAAAACAAAGTCATCAGACGTTGAGAAGCGTCGCAGGTTGCTTGACGATCCGCATCGTAAGAGGGACGAAGAGTCTCGAAGGATAAGACTCGCAGCGATTGCGAGACGTACTAAACTCGTTATGAAAGCAGAAGCTAATTATGAGCAGTTGCTAATCTTGCATGCTCACCTCGAGGTTTTGAAGTTGCGAACGTATCCGACCTTGCAGTTTAAAACCGCATAATACTCATGTGTCGAGGAAAAAGATCTTATAGCGTAGTCGAGAACGTCAGCATTGCGGCTTAATATCAACTTAATTTTCTCGACATTAATTTATAAAAACTGTTTTTTTTCTGCTAAATAATAAAGTTATTCTATTTATGCATTCATGAAGAAGATTATAAACAGAGAGTATATCGTGTTCTAAGTATGAAATGTATCCTTAATTAGTTCACTGAATGTGTAGATTTATGTAGATTTATGTGTAATATGTATGGTAATGACAATAGTTTCGTATTACGTTTGTCATTGATGCTTATTATTTCGATCTCGATCTCACGAAAAATTATATACGTGCAATAAAGGAATATTATTAATTCCGAGAAACGGATAAGGAAAGTCATATTACTGCGTTTGTTTCTTAGTAAAAATAAAAAGAGATATCTACTCGTACTATATTTAAAGATTACAGTTGTTTATTTTGTTTGAAATCCGCAGAGGAATTGAGTCGTCCTATAATTAACGAAAAATGATATGAGTCATAAATTGGAATTTATAAATTTTAATGATCTTAGAAATAACTTTTAAAAATAGTATTTTCTGGAAAAAAATTTTAACGCCGATATATGTTTATGGACAATATATTTACTATATTAATTCTTATATTTCAATCATCTTAAATATAATCTTAAGATGTCATAAATAAATCACATATCCATATTAGCATCTTAATATAATATTTAAAATAGTCTTAAAATAAAAATGAACTATGAAGACAAGCCTTTATCTAACAAGATTTAGAAGCAATACATTACATCAATACTATTTTATTTGCGTTTTTCAAATAGCTTTGTACAATATATTAGAAATATATAATTAAACAACTAGAAAAATGTTTAAAGAAAATAAAATTGCTAGCAAAAGTTTTAGTAAGTTCCAAAAATCCATATGTTTTTTTAGCAATCTATATGTTTTTTTCACAAAAAATATGTACTTTTGTTACAGTTTAATACAATATTTTTTATTAAATTTATTATTATTTAAAAATTCAGCCAAAAATTTTATTAAAAATAATTAAAATTTTTAATAAAATTTTTGGCTGAATTTTTAGCTAAATTGTATCTTTTACTTCTTTTCTAAGGGATAATAATTTTGTATATATATGTGTTTGTATTATATAGAATACTTGATATAAAATTAAATTCATGAATCAAGAATATTATATTATTATTCGAAATCTAACTTTGACGATCTTAGATACTTTCTACTATGTTTCTTAGATACTTTCTACTATGTTTAACTTGATATTTTCGTATCAGCATTATTATTTATCACTATTTTTCTAGAAAAAAATCTCGCTACAGCAGCAATTACGATATCATGATTATGCAATATTAACATGATTGTCGAAAAAAATTATAAATATTATTTCCTTATTAAAATATTTTATGTAGTGATTACGAGAGCTACCGCGAGATAAAACACAACAGATGTTATTGGCAAGACCATACGATAACAATATTATAACTAGGAACATATATTTGAAATACTTTTATTCGAAAAATAATATTTGTAAGATAATTGCATTCTGTATTTTGTATTTTGTATTTCAACGGAGCACATGAAAATATTTTTTGTACTTGAAATCGAAATATTTAAAATAAAAAGTTTTTTATTTTGTAATTCAAATAATGAGATTGATTAATTATCAATCTTAATATTTAAAATATAAGATACAAGATACAAAATACATTTGTGTTGCAAATATTGTATTTTAAATAAAAGTATTTTAAATAAAAGTATTTTAAATACATGCTCAGTTCTGATTGTAATATTAGGATTTTTGCTTTCCATAATGAAAAATCATGTATTATTCACTATTTGCAATGATTTAAAACATTTCCTCCTCTAATGGTTCATCGTCCGCTATAAAAGATATTCTGATTTGGCACACTCTAAGATATATAAGTAGATAGTGAATCATGATATTACATGCTGATCATCAATCAGGCACGCATTTATAGTATCTTCACATCAACATTCGTGCTTCCGCGAGTTGTATAATAGTAGATAAGAATCTACATCAAGAAACGAAAAATAATTCATTCTTACACCTATATAATTCGTTTAAAAAACTGATAGGCAGACTATAAATATTATTTTGCAATTATTTTAAATTATCTCTCTCTTTATGAAATTGAATTCTGCGCAAAAGACTGTCACATGAAAATTACTCACTATGTAAATAAAGCAAGTAGACATTGCAATAAATTTTATTATCGAGAAAGAGTTTAAAAATAATTAGAGTAAGCTGTCAATCTTTAACTTTATTAAACATTTACATATTTCAAAATTCCAAAGACTAAAAAAAATTTAAAAAAAATGGATTTAGAATGAATTTTAATTAATTTTTCGATGTTTTTATCGCGAAAGCTTGTTATCTCTTTAAAGGTTTTCGTTAAAGTAACAATTGCTTATTAATTACTGTTTTAATAAAAATTTTTTGTTCACATAAATTTCATGTTACTTGGCATACCATCAATTAACTGCACTTTCATATTGATAAATTTATTTTTTAATAGATTATTCTTTATAATCTCATGTAGTAACGCTATATACATATATACAATAGCATGCAAAAGTTTCCAGCCAATGACATTTTGTATTTTAATTTATAAAAAGAAGTCTAATCAAATTTTAATTATTATCAAGTGTTAGTATATACAAGATTTCTTTACCCACATCTTGTACTAATATCCGATAATGATTAAAATTTTATCAGGCTTTTTTATATAAATTAGAATACAAAATGTCACTGGCCAAAAACTTTTGCACGCTACTGTAAATATATATAAAGTAATCATGTTAATATTATTTATATCTCGCGGTTCAGAGATTACATACTTATCGAATGCCGTTGTAGCGATAAAACATAAGCGTGAACATTACATGGTTATTTATTCAATTTTTGTTGATTTATTAACAAGAAAAGAGAAGAAGAGAACCATCATAATGATAACGGGGGAATTACGTCCGGTACTTTCCTTGTGTTAACGAAGATCTATGCTGTTTTAACTTCGCGATGTGCGTTTTAACATAACAATGCATGTTTGCGTGCGTCACATCTTCGAAGAGTGAAGGACGCGAATTCGCCAAACAAGACTGGATTAAACTTGAAACAAGGAGGCAAATGAGGACCGAACTGATGGAAAAATATTACTTCAAGGTTTCTCATCCATACGATGCCACTGATAATGGGCAAGAAACCCATCCTGGAAAATTACCGAGAGTGTTAATGACCGCAGCCGCGCCAAGCCTGAGAATTCAACGATATCTAGCTCCTATTTTTTATGAACAGGGTAATATTTCTCTCATCAGAAACCGGAATAATTTTTTTTTTTATTACGAATTAATTAAATGCCATAATATTTCTTTTTCTTGACATCTAAAATTGAAATATTATAATTATTGTATATATTACAAATACAATGTTATTATATGTATATTGTTAATTATTATTATATTTTAATTAATAAAATCATTTGTTACTTTTATTAAATATTTCTGATTACAGAAATTATTAATATATGTAATTCCTAATAAATTTTTATTACAGTTAAATAAAGCTTATTTCAATTTACGACTATGTGTGATGGGATTTAAACCATACAATGTCGCTAATATTAAGTTAAATTAAAATCAAAATTCGGTCGAAAAATAGATTATTTGTTTAACTATACTTTCTATATTTTAAATGAATCTCTAAATACTTATATTTTCATTATATCGCTGTATAATTACAGATATCTAATAAATTGGTATAAAAATAATTAATAAATAATTAAATGCATCCACAAACTATATAGCGCTATTTCTGATCAAAAATTGAGTCTAAAACTTATAAACTATTTTGAAATTTTTGCAATTAACGAGATAGTTTTTAAAGATTATCGAAGAAGAGTAAAATCGGCGACAATTTTAAGATGTTTTTCAATGTTTATTAAATATCTTAAAAATGAACTCTTAACAATTTTTTAAAGTTATCTTATGTGTTGATTTTAAATATTTTATTTATAGGATTAAATTAAAAAAACTTTTTGCGAAAATTGCAAAATAAATCATAAGGTTTAGATTTAATTTTTTAACAAGAATAGCGCTATATGGTTCTTGAGAGTTCTTTAAGGCACACACTATATATATTATAAGATTCCAAAAACAATATAATTCAAGCAATGTAATCTCGAAATTATATTTTGGAACTTTAAGGAAAATTATTTCTGTATTATCGTATATACTCTTGCGCTTGATAATAATAATTTTCAAAACACTGCAGCACTGAGACCAAAAACCTATCTTTTCCTGAAGGACAATGTGCGATGGGGCTTGAAAGTGCCATTTCGCGGGAGAGACGAGGAATCGAATAGATAATGAACAAGGATGGCGTCATTACGCGAAACGAACGAAGAAAAACGACGAGGGGGATCACGAAGCGATAGAAGAGAGGAGGAAAACGAGCGAAACTCCTTCCCCCTTCTTCTCTTTCGCGAGCTGAAGTACGAGGAAGAAAAAGACGCATCTATATAAGGACGTACTTAGACTGCTACTCCGGACGGTCTTGACAAGTCGTCGCCGACCATCTGTCTGCGGTCTTACTTGAACTCTGCCTCGTCTTCTAAATTTCGCTAATTCTTTGAGGGAAAATTGTATATCATAATCCGCGAAGTGCCATCATCAAGATGCTGCACAGATTCGCAATACTAGCGATTTTCGCGGTGGTGGCTGCGTCCGCTGAGAATCCGCCACGAGTGTGTAAGTATTTTGTGTAAATTAACAGTTAATTCACAAAAATATATTGAAAATATTACATCGATTATTTGAGTAAATAAGAATTTTAAAATTGTTTATTTTCTCCGATTTGTAAATTTGAATACTAAGCATAATCTTCTCACATTTAATCATAAAATCTTTTTGTAGAATAATTAATAAAGATTTAAAAGTATTTTTTTATCCCATAATTACATAAAATTTAAATGTTCGAGTTTAATTTTTAGACTTTTAGCATAAATATTTCCTAAAACTATAATAAAATAATAACTATAATAAATAATAATAACTATAATAAAATAAAAAATAATATATAGTATGATAGGCAATCAATTCGTCGTGTTTTATTTAGTCACAATGTGCATCCCGGAGAAATATTCAAAGGAATGCGCAAAAATGATGGAAGAATCGGCAAGCAAAGGTTTTCCAATATCATGCATTTCCGGACGCGATCGATATGATTGTATCGAAAGAGTCGGTAGAAAGGAAGCAGACATCGTTGCTGTAGATCCAGAAGACATGTATCTCGCGGCAAAGAATAAATTGGCTGAAAAGGCTGGATACAGTATCATCGAACAGGTGATATATTAAACACTCCGAAATTTATTATATTCAAAAAATTAATATTTAATTATAAATCTGGCATAGTTAGAAAAAGCAAATTTAAAATAAACTAAAGAAATAAAAAGGAAAGACGACCAGAACTTGAATGTAAAAACTCAAAAAATGCAATTTTTTTCGTCGATAAACATTATTTCTAAAATAAAAAGGAATTATAATAAAAAATCAGAAATAGTATAGTATTGTAAATATATAATTTACATTATAAAAATATATTTTTAAAAAAATATTGGATGATTTAAAAAAAAAAGATTATTTCTAAAAAATATTTGTAACAAAAAAATTTTTTGCAGATATATAATTTTGTGATCTTTCGAGAATAAAAAAATTTCATCATATTCAATTATATTCAATTATAACTAGAAATTAGACTGATAAGAATAAATTAAATAAGAAAAATAATCCTATTTTCAGTCGAAATAGATTCGTGCAAAAATTTGACAAATACATTTTTTGTTCTAAACTGCAAGTCAGTCGGATGTTCGATAAGATATTTAAGAATATAATTTATATATATAAATTGTCATATATAAATTGTTCAGAAAAATATGTTTTTTTTTGTTAGGTGAGAACGAAGGAAGAACCTGATGCGATATATCGTTACGAAGCGGTAGCCGTAATACACAAAGACCTGAACATTAACAACGTTCAGGGCTTGAAAGGTCTTAAGTCCTGCCACACTGGTGTGGGCCGTAATGTCGGCTACAAAATTCCCATCACGAAACTCACCGCAATGGGCGTGTTGACTGACATCAACAATCCGGAATATTCCGCTCGCGAGAATGAACTTCGCGCTCTAAGCACACTCTTCGACAAAGGTTGTTTGGTGGGTACATGGTCACCCGATCCTACCATCAATCAGAGGCTCAGTAAGTGGCAGTAATCTTTGAAATTTGCGGCGATTGTGTCATATAGGTGTAGCAAACAATATCATCAATTGAAATAACACGTACTTAGATCGACTCACTTTTTTCAAGACACTAATTTTCTTGTGTTTATTTGAAGTCAATTTGCAATCGTACGAGTTAAAATGACCGCTCAACAAACTACGATGCAAATGAAGGAGTTACGTTAAGTAGAAAGTAAAATTATGTCGTAACTATTTCTTCTGATTGCAGTTGACTTTTCTCTTTCACATATACCGAAATAAATAAAGTATATATTAAAATGTTAATAGATGCGTCGTAATGCGTCAAATTTTATTCGATATTTATTTTTGTGTTTATGAAATTTGACACATTTCAAATTCATTCAATTGTATAAATAAACATTTTAAAAAAAAGTACTTTAAAAAAATACTAAAAATGCTAATTAAGAAATATGAGCTATTAATTTTTTAATTAGATATTTTATAAATATTTTACTATTACACTACTATATTATACTATTGTGATATTGCAGTTGAAGAGGATTTAATTAGATTGAAACTTCCTGCACATTAAATTTATTTTACATATATATGTATATATAATTAATTAAAGCAAGAATTACATTTTTTGCTCGTTACCATATTTATTCACATTACCATTTATTCTATCTGTATTATTTTATTATTAATTTCATTCTTTCAGAGGAGACGTACAACAATATGTGCGCTCTATGTGAGAAACCAAACGTGTGCGATTATCCGGACATATATTCCGGATACGAGGGAGCTCTACGTTGTCTAGCTCACAACGGCGGCGACGTTGCCTGGACGAAAGTCATCTACGTGAAGCGTTTCTTCGGTCTGCCCGTCGGAGTTACTCCGGCAATGCCAACATCCGAAAACCCGGCTGACTTCCGGTACTTCTGCCCAGACGGCAGCAAAGTACCTATCGACGCAAATACGAAACCATGCACATGGGCTGCCCGACCGTGGCAGGGATACATGACCAATGGAGCTGATGCCAACAACGCGGAAGCAATTCAAAGAGTACGTGATTTGTTTCTTAAGAATCTATTTTACATGTTTTTAATGACTAATTGAATGTTATATGGAATAACAACGAGATTGTTTGAACAAACAATTCCTATAATATATTACGTGACGTAGTATCAGAAATTTTAAAAGATATACATTATAATTTGTAATAAAAATATTATCATTAATTTTAACTTCTAAAAAACAATAATTAGTTTTCTCATAGATATTAGCAAAAATTCTCATAGATTAGCAAAATTATTAAATAGTTAATTAGCATTATTAAATATTATCATAAATTAATTATCATAATAAAAACGACAAGTAAATCAAGAATTCAAAGGATAGGTTTAATTAAGAAATTATTTTTTTAAGTAGCTATTGCAGATTGCGATTTAACTTTTTCAGGAATTGACGCAACTAGGTCAGCTTGGCGAAAATGAGAAAGCAAATTGGTGGGAAGATCTCTTGCTTCTCAACGAGAAGACTCTGGCTGTCGCTGCACCGCCAGTATCACCGGATGAGCATTTGCAAAGTGCGAAATACATGGACGTGATCGAGAGGAATTCCGGAGCACCGGAGAGAGACGCTCGTTGGTGTATTTGGGATGAAAATGCATTGAACAAGTGTCGCAGCCTCGCTAGAGCTGCTTTCTCTAGGTATAGTCACAAAACACATAAATGTCAATTTTCGATCAATTTAACTTGGTGTCTCGAAGCGAAACAAATTTAATTTCTTAATTGTTCTATTATCTAAATCTAATTAAATCAAAATTTGTATCATAATTGTCTATTATCTAAAATTTTAAAAATTTTTATTAATTAAATATCTAATAGAACGTAAATAAATCGATTTTATGTCTTGATAAAAATTACATTGTTCAGATTATGAAAATACAAACACTCTTACTCAGGATTATTAAAAGTTATTTTCTCGTTTATACTGTGTCGTTACTTTTTATAATAAACAATTTGATAATGACGTTGCAATTTTTTATGATAGTAATGCTAACTAATTAAATGCTAAGGTTGTGCTAAGGCTGGAAAAGTCACTTTGAAAAGTAACTTGTCGTAATTATGCGTTACTCACTAAAAAAGCTAAAAGTAACGGATAACGAAATAGAAACTTTCAAATTTCGTTATTTGTTACTAGAATTTGTAACACTAATTACCATTACTGTTACTTATTAGAAAAGGTAATTACATAAAAAAATGTAACAAAAAAAGT
>Ga0157364_1004521_pt1 | contig 13911 bp, 5 predicted proteins | sample AttsexASBM2_FD_111476 | JGI IMG/M metagenome (GOLD analysis project Ga0157364, IMG submission 111476) | Fungus gardens microbial communities from leaf cutter ant in Ribeirão Preto, State of São Paulo, Brazil - Atta sexdens ASBM2 | ecosystem: Host-associated > Fungi > Mycelium > Unclassified ... | reverse complement strand
TTTTTCCCACGTTAACTTCCAGCAATTAGATTTTTTAATTAATTTTATAATTTAAAATTTATTCAAAATTCGATTAGAGGAAAGTCACTGATACTGACACACTACTTTATTCTTATTGGACAATATTTCTTAAACAAAATCTAAAGATATAACTTTAGAAACATAAATACAAATTAGAAAGTGTTTTCTATCAAATAATACAGCAGTTTTTATAATGCCGTTTGCAATTTTGCAATAATTAATTTTTTGTAAGATAAACAAAAATTTTTCTTCAATTATCTAAATTGATATTCTTATTAATAAAGTGCATAATTAGTTTTCAAGAAATAAAGAGATCTCTCTTTAGAAGATTTATGTCAATGTATCGATGACTTTCCTCCGTAATATAAATTCGAAACTGCACCGAGATAAGTTATCGTCTTTTTCTGAATAAAATAGACCCCGATGTTGCTTGTTTCTGCGAGTCTTTGGTCAGTAAATCGCGAGGGAACAGGATGTCTATACAAACTTGCGTGACATTAATGATTGCCAAGGGAAGACTAGGTAGTGTTTCATCATACGATCGTTAAAAGTTTATGACGTTTTCTGAATGGATATAGAATAGAAAAAAACATTGACAGCGATAACGATCCTGCGAGTCAATCGGCATACCTATCTTTCGCAAACGATTTGTATAAAAGAGGTAGAATAAATTATTATGAGTTATTCATGAACCATTATGAGTAACCGTTAAATAACACAATTTATAATATTCGTCGTATATATTTTCCGTTCTGAATAATTATTCGAAATTGTATGTACGGGTATATTTCACAACGTACGTTAATAAACTTTGTAATGTGTTATTTAGTGAAAACATAACCGACTGTCAACGACTTTGTAATTAACGTACGATAATAGCGCGCTAATTTGACGTTAAAAGTTTGCATCATATTGCTTGTCCGCAAGAAAATTGCAGGATAAACGACTTCGAACTGTTGCATATGACCTCCGGCAATATACCGGTATAAATCACAAACGATAAATTATTCTCCACTGACAATGGATAGAAAACCTAGATGCAGATTTTCCCAATCTAGCATGGGAGCTTAATGCGTTTAATCGTTTGATGCATCACCTTGGTATGTAACGAAGATCGTTTAGGCAAATAATAGTTATTCCAGCGAAATCCGGACATTATAGATGAAAAGAGGGTGTGGAGAGATACGTGCATCGATCGTCCATAGATCATGTGCGAAAGCACTTCCGATGTTGTCATCCAGATCATCGATCTAGATCACCGTTCTATCTCTATCAGTACCAACAAGCACTCAATGGTTGCAGTCAAAATTAATCACAGCGTACGTGGCTATCACCGCGTGTCGATGGACACGCAATTTGATAATCTCGCTCGGATACGCGAATTCGGAGCAATCGCGAGTAATTGTAATTACGGCGTGTAAGTGATTCGGCATGAACGTGTGATTGGCTCAATAAAATCTTCCACTTAAAAGGCTGTCGGTCGAATCGCGTTTACGTGTCATTCGTGCCGCCTTGTGAGTTAAAATTTTCACAGCGAGCCTGCGATTTACACGAGTACAACTTACAACAATTCGTGTTACTTAGAAAGTTACGACTGAAAACGCGGGTCTCCGTGCGTCGGATCATTAAACCCAACTCACCGAAATTCATTAATTTGAAGTGGAGTAAATACAACGATAAATCATCGTCCCCTCGCTCATTTCCGATTGGGCTTAAACTGTCGACATAACATCTCCGTTTCGGTCAGCGATAAATCTCTGATGCGTTTCAAGTATAATTAATTATGACATACACGGTCGCACGCTCGCGTGTCGATGCCAGCGATCATGTGAGCGCGCGAGTGATAATTACAAAAAGAGTCACGCAAGATTAGCCAGATTATCATCGAGATTGGCTCCTGCATAGGATCGCGCATGAATAATGATTTACATTAAAATGACGTCCCCGACATTCCATCATGCAACTTAATTATTCGACGAATTTAGTTTCTCTAGTGATTTGGTCTGAAATTCTGGACGGTGTAATTGTAACGGGCTACACGTGATAAATTATATAGATATAATTATCTTGGTGCGGTACACTTTTGATGAGTTGATCGCGTTCTCCGATATATTTCAAGTGTAAAATTAATTACGATCTGCACGAATTCTCGCATGTCGATGATAACAATAATGCGCCGAGCGAGAATTAATACGAGAGTTGCACATGCCGCGCGATTAATCGCACCTAAATCTCCCTGCTTGATCTTGCTCGCAATTAAATCGGATGCATTTGATTTCCGCGACATATGTTGAGACAGGCAGCTTTGAGCGTTCTATACCTCGGTTTCGCTAAAGTCGAGACACGAATGCGAGCCGAGAATGCGGCTTATAGACGTAGCAAAAATACGGATAAGTCACATATGTAACTTGACGGATTATTCCGCTAATTCTGCCTGAAATTCGATTAAAGCGCTGGGTGCCTTGATCCTCTTATCTCCCGAGAACGGTAATCTGCGCGTGCGAATAAACTCGCTGTATTGTAATACAACGAGAGGTCAACGAAGATGGGAGGAGAACGGCTCTCTCTGTTTCTCAGTACACCAACATAAAAATATAACCAGTTCCTTTCCTTCATCCTATTTACAGAATAGCATTTTTTCAATTTTTTTTCTCTCTATGTGTATCTAATTTTTAAGAAATATTTTTCTGAAGATTCTTCTTTATAAACATGATAAGTTTCAGATACTCTGTATAACTTATCGATACGTTTCATGTGGCTTGTATTTAATTAACATTTCACGCAGATTAAACGACACACATGAATAATGCTCTTCTTCTACAATTAGAAAGTGAGATGCCGTAGCGTTACGAACTAAATCATAAATATTGTTCCTACACGGATATTCGGTCCGGTGTGGACATACGCAATATTATTCAAATATATACGACTCTCGACATACTTCCAACGCGTAGTAAAACGTATGTGCTAAACCATGTGCGACGTACGGACGCGTGTACTTGTGTCTACCATGACCACAGAAACATGGGAACATTGTAATGGATGTAGTGTACGTTACTGAGCTAACATCGTGAATGTTCTTTGCGTATCCCGCTTCATAAATTGCAACGAGAAACCGCGGCGAAATATTGCACTGTGGCATCAGTTTTTAGACGCAACTATTAATTCGAATCTCTTATCTGCCATTTGCTCGACGACGCAAATTGTATATACAGAATTTTACTGCTTTTGAGAAGTTATCATAATATATTTTTTCGCAGAAGCAAACAACAGAAAAAAAGCAGCAATTCTGTAGAGTGTATTGTTTTAAATAATTATGAGTTTTAACAAGTTGTAACTTTAAATTTAGTTACGGAAGCATGGACGATTTTTCTTTCTCTGTGACTTTCTCAATGACTTTTTCGATTTAGAAAACGTCCGATAATTCTGCTTGCGACAGATCTTTAGACGGACTAACAAGCTGATCAAATCTTAGAATGACTGATTTGTTTACCACGTATAACATATTTATGGACTCTTGATATATGATACGCAGACGTGATAGAGCACAGTCGGAAACGATTCGTCGAAAGATGTAGTGTGTACGACATTAAATCAATCTTTTTCTTTCTCCTGTCGTTTCAGAAAAAACACCGCCAGCTAACGAACCCACCTTCCTTGTTTATGTTTCAGGTGAGTCATTGTTGCAAAAAAAAAAGGAGGTGCGCTCTTCATGTGGCACAGTGGACGGCACCGCTTTTGTAAGATGCGAGTTATAAAGTCTACTGGGTATGTAATGCTACAAAGACTATACATGTACGTTGCATTTTATTTATACACGCTAAAAAAATTATTTAGATTTTACATGCAGTGCAAACATTGTACTGGAAAATTACTGCGCGCAGTTTAATTTATAAGAAAATTATAATTTTCGCGGTTTTCTTTACTTGTATCTTTTACCGCTCGCTTATTTCACAACTAAAAAGATGTGATTTTTATTTATTATTACCATGATTAAATTAGGTAAACGTTACCTTATTAATCATAAAAAATAAAAACTAAATTTTATTTTTAAAATCGTCAAAATCATCACAATTGTTGCTTTTTAAAGATTTTGAAATGAAAATGGCAAAATCCTTATAATATTTGATGATGTTAAGAATATATTCCTTTTGCCGATATTATTTGATTAGTTAATAATTTTCTGTTGAGTTAAAAAACAATCTTTCCTCTTTTCTGGGAAACAATCTTTTGAGTTGTGTCATTTGCGAAATAACAGCGATATATTTTACGGTATGTAACGTATAATTTCTCATTATATTTAACCACTGTAGTATTGTGCTAAGATGAAATGCAACGTTTTGTGCTCTTTCTTGAAAAAATCTTCTACTATCTAGTTGGTAAATTTAAAGTAAAGTAGTAAAGCTATTTTACACGATTTTTTCGTAAGTAATTCATGAACACTGAAGACTGAAGTTTTCCTACTCCTCATTACCTTTACGTCAGTTTTACGTAATATAATTTTGTTGTGTTAATATTCCACGTCTACTCTGAAATTTTCTGCGTATGAATCGGATAAATTTATAGTTGAGATTTTTTTTATATTTCATGGTGATATATCTATTTATGGAACAAGTTCGCGATTTGCCATGATGAATAATACAACTCACGACCGTATTACCGAATCGGGTAACATGAATTAAAATATATAGGTGTTTATTCTCCACCATTCTCGCACAATCCTGATTAATAGCCGGATAATATCGTTCAACCGGATGAAATCTGCGTCGTACGTCTTCCAGTCGACATTTGCGGTCTTCAAGTGCACGAGGTTCGAAAAGACGCGGATACTTTGATGTGCAAATTTTTTAAATTGATCTTTGCCTTCTGCGTTTGAGCACGCTCGAAATTTATCGGATTATCATTTTCTCGCTTTATCTCTTTATTGCATTACACCGGTTCATCGTACAGAGTAAAGTAAATATTGTCGCATGACCCTCTTTTAATACGATATCACGGAGCGTACAGTCATTTTGTATTTCCAGTCACGTTTGCGACAATTTGTACCGTTTCTCTCTAGGGTGGCTCTGCGAATCGTGATGTTGCACCCAGCAAATTAAACATTTATTTATATCAATAATACAAAAACATATGTGACTACACACAGCAAAATGCAGCATGTTTTCTATTTTTCCACGCGAAATCATTTTTGTTCAATTTGTTTTTCTTCTTTACTTAAATCATATAGATTAAATAGTTAAATTATAATATGAAACTAAAAAGGATCTTAGTAAAAAATTCTATTTTGTAAATTGCTACGGGATTCTGTAAGCATCACTTGATAAATTTGCCGTTAAATTAGAATCGTGAAGTATTTCTCTGGTGCTTGACACAATCGATGCGACAGTACAGAGATTCTAACGTTAAAAACTTTCGCATCTAGGTAATCTCACGTCAGTCAAGGAGAGACGGTACAAGCAAATTGGAGTCGGATGCTCTTAACTCTTCTTACTTAGAAGGGAAATCGGATAGACAGTTACGAGATGCAAATTGCATACCGTCGCATCAGAATTTATAAGCTTGGCCTGTAGTTGTTCCTTATTCGTTTTCTTCTTATATATTCTCTTTGACAATTTGTTCTATATTTAATATAAATTACGATTAATTGATATTTGATTACTACATTAAAAATTATTGAAATAAGTACTACATTAAAAATTAAGGGAAAGGTATTTTATGTCGATTAAGAAATTAATTCGTGGGTAATGAATTTATTTCTTTAATTCTTTAGCGCACTTTGTACAAAAATTATAGAGGAAAACATTTTGTATTTGTGTTGAAACTGATTCTTATTAAAATTTTATGTTGAATTTTTAATATACCTGAGTGTTAATTTAATATTTATAATATGGTTATGTTATTTGAACATTTTGTGTTAGATTGAATGATATTCAATATTTCTTAATGCTAAAATAACACAATTTATTATGAGTAAGTGGATAATTAATATAAAAATAATTAATATAAAAATAATAATAATTGTCCCAATTACTGTCCCTATTAATATTCTTTTGTATTTCGATAAGTCATAAAGAAAACTAGCACAAATAAATAAGAAAAAATATTTTTGTTTTGTTAAGTTAAATTATTAATGCATGCGATAATATGCCGAAGATAATATTTTATTTTTTGAGTATTAAAGTATTTCAAATATTTTTCGAAAGATATAAGGAATTTATGTGAATCCAAGTAATATGTATCGCAAGATTTTAAGCTTGTCTCTATTAATGTGCCCTGTATTGGAGCTAAGAACATTGTGTTATGAGTATACTTTGAAATAAATATAATTGAAATAATGATTTATATAATATTAACATTAAGATTAGCTTAAATACATTTATTATCTGTTTTATTATATGTATAAAATTTTATTATATGTATAAAATGAGTCAAATGTGGAGGCACACAAATTGAGGGCACATTAATAGGGACATCGTCACTTAGAGGATTCATTAATAGGAACAAAAACATGTTTTTGTCAAAAGCATTATAAAGTATTAGCATTTTTTTAGATTAAAGAAATATTATAAGAAAAAGAGATAGTTGAAAAACCGATATTGATTGCAAGCAGATAAAATTAAAGCTACAATATTTAATAATTAATTCAGTAACAAGCAAATTAGCTAAAAGGCACATTAAAGGGACAATTATCCTATTTTAAAATATAAATTCTAAGCTAAATGGAATAAAATGTGTTAATTTAACATATTATAAACATTAATTCCACTGAAGGAATATGATTTCACAATTTGCTTAGAAGAATTTGTTTCAGTTACAATAAATAATTTCAATAAATAAAGGAAATAAAAGGCCTAGGTGATTAAACTGAAGTTAAACTTTAGTGCTTAAATAATCCAGTGTGAATTTATGTACTAGTTACTACATATCTCCAATTCTGCAAACTGCGTGTCGAATTTAACTTTCAGTTTTGAAATGCAATTCTACAGAACTAGAGTAATAATATTATAAATTAAATTTGTAAGCAATTTAATAATATTGATGCTCATAGATATTTTAGAAAAATCTTAATAATCTGACGCTGTTAATATTACATCGAATATTATCTTTTTATATTAATTTTTTACATAATATTTGTGTTATTTTCTAACATATTTATCTTGTGTGAAAGTAATAAAAATTGATTGGATTGTTTGGGATATGTGATTTGTGTTAAATTTAAATTTTTCAATGGTATATGTATAATCAAGTTAATAAATCGCACTTATCATTGATCGTATTTATACAGCAATGTAGATTATTATCTGCGCTATTGCAAAAGTGTTACAAAGTAGTATAAGATGTTCAACGTAATTTCGAGTAAGGTAAGTATCAAATTAACGGCAGAGAAATGAAAATATTTCAAAATATTTCAAAATTTTGTAAACCGGCCGTCATAGCCGACCTATCTTTTTACTCACGGCTAGTTTTCACTCTACACCACTTTCTACAAAGAGCTCTCAGCTTCCCATCGCGGTGCTTACTTTTAAGGTTCGCCGATATAAAATTCTCCAAAGTAGAACTTTGCTACATACAGCCAGATTGAAATGGAAAGTACTGGTGCGCAAACTTTCACGTAGATTTGCTTGCATAGTTCGTGCCCTTTTATAGCAACGTTAATATTCTTTTCAACGATCGTTCTCTAAAAGGATGATACGGACTTATCGCCAATCGCATTCCGATATTGGTTTTACAGTATATATGTTCATCGAGGTCTTTTTCTCGAATCTAAAATAAATTCGCTTCGTCAATTTGGCGTAATTCTACTAGACAACATTTAATGAATAATTTTTAAAGCAATTTGACAAAATCATGAATCAGCAACTTCGATGCTTACTCAGCAAGTTCCTTCGTCGGATCTCAATTCATCTTCCGCTTAGGTATTCCACCCTCGGGCTCTCTTATCCCGATCCACGAAGTATCCTCTTGTTCGGTCGACAGACATCGCTCGATTTTACCAACTCTTTCGAATTTTACTCTTTTTATTCTTATCTTGATTTTGTTCGTCCTAAAGAACCGAAAATCTTTTCAACACTCTCCCGATAATCGATTGTTAATATTGGAAAAAAGTTATTATAAATTTAATTTAATATCTATATCTATATATTATAAATCTGTTGCAATACAATGTCGCATAATACAAAAGCACATATCCGATCGTTATACGAAAATGATCGATTATACGGATCATACGACATCGATCGTGTTGCAATCTAGTGCTGCTAGCAGGGAAACTGATAGGAAAGGCGAGAGAGATAGGCAGATGAATAAAGAGCCTTGTGTGATTCGTCAGACGAACTGCAACAATGTATCTTTGTCATTGATTAGATGTAGACAGGACGATAAGCGAAAGACATCATCGCTGAACAATCGACCGATCGTACCTTTCTCTCCTTCGCAGTCTCTCTCTCTCTCTCTCTCTCTCTCTCTCGCTCTCGCTCTTTCGCTTTTCTCGATGTACCACAGTGGCTAGGCAATGACACCGCGCTTGGCTGCGCCGCGATGCGCCAACACGTTGCAAATTTGCACCGCTTTGAACGCGGAGCGCCGACCGCGATGCAGCCACGGCTAATGTGTATCCGAGATTCTGAGGAGGGATTACAGAAAACGAAAGACAGAGAGGAAAGAGAAAGAAGAGGGTGTTGCGCTTCTTAGTGAGAAAGGACAGAGAAAAATCATTTTAGCCAGAAAGCATCGACTAATATTGCGACAGAACACGCGTATGTGTACTTTTCAAATGCATACACGTATACATAGTTTCTTTCCCTCGATGAACGTTCGTGCGAGGAAAACTATGGGAATCGTCGTGAGTATTCGATTCATTCTTTTTTTTTTTGTTCTTTTCCTTCATGATGATTAGACGAAGCGTGTATGTTGTAAATCGCGATTGCCAAGTCGCTCTGTCTGATTGGTGCAGCCCTCTTTCTCGCCGATGGAGCGTGACTTCGATATTTATCTCCTATACGCGCGCGACGTTTATTTATACGTGCGAGTGAAAAACGAAATTACATTATCTCCTCCGATGTCGAAGGAGCCCGCCATAATATATCCTTAAGCTTAGTAGAATACAGTAACTTCGATGGTGATATAATAGTCTCGGGAGAGAAGGATAAAAAAGGGTATTATCACCAGGAATACCAGCGATGACAAAGTGCGACCTCTTCTAAAATACACGATCATAATAATAAAAATCGTGAACGTTAAACTTGAACTTTTTATCAGCTCGATCAAGTTAGATTGTAATCAGAATTATTGTCGCGAACAACATTAACAATAAATGTCATTTAATACTAATTGAATTAATTGCTACAATGCGTAACATACCGTTAGATGATTAATCAATATGCTTGACCTGAATTGCTGCGCACGCTGTCAATCGACTGCGATCGCACGTTGATATATTTTATTATGACGCTCTTGAGTTTGATAAATTATAATTAAATGTCCATATCCGTGATAGACGTAGAATGATATGAACATAATCGAGAAGACGGCGGAGAAATTACGGTGTACATACACAGGGCTGAAATTCGAGTTCCCAGACAATAACGTCTTTGTAGTTGCAAAACTGATGGAAACCTTCGCGCGGCAAACTATCTCCTGACCTTTCGGCTTCCTGCACCGCTAACCCGCTGCATCGCGGTGGTCGTCGCTATACTTTCTCCTTCGCAAACGAATTAAATACTGTGAGATGCTTTTGACATTCCCGCTCGTTGGCTGGAATGCTCGCCGTTTGTTGGGCCGTCCAGTCTGCAAATTTGCCGGCAGAGAACCGTGCGCAATTCTTTTTTGTATACGAAACGTAGCAATGCAGAATACACCAGATTATTTTTGTTTTGTGCCTCTTTAATCCTCCGGAGTTGACACAAAAATTTCTAACACTGTCACTGGATCTGAGATTCATTTAATGTACGTTGATTAAAAGGTATTAATTAATTTAAAAGAACTAACATGCCAATATTAAAAAAATTTGTATTTAAAAAATGAATACTAAATGTTTTTTATTTTAATAAAAAATAATTCAGATTCACAGTAGTAACATAAATAGTGATAAAGAAATTTATAATTGAATTTAATAGATCCACCGTCAGCTCCGGAAGGATATAATTTTACTGAATGGATCCAATAGACCCACGTCAGTTCTGGAGGGTTAAAACAACTAATTAGATTTATGAGAAAAAAATTTAAGTACACGTTAATCCTCTAGGGATGGCATGGTCATTAAAAGAACAATTTTTTTTACGGCTTTTGTTAAAAAATGTCTTGCAAGAATATTGATATATATCTTATCGATATCCTTTTTAACATATATCCATTCTAATAAAATCTATTTCAGTGTTCATACATTTTTAATTCTTAAATATGTAACTAATCTACAAGCATTTTGAATTTACTCCGAATTTATTCCAAATTAATTAATTTCAAACTGAATGTTGAAAAAATAAGCAATGTTCACCTCTATAGGATTAAGGTTGTTAAATTTCATAAACAATACTCATTTGGACGGGTGTCGCAACAAGATAGGTATAATTACTGTCTAACGTTCTCGAATGACTTGACGAAAACCTACTTGCAGATGACAGTACGATCGATTGTATCAGATGACATAAATCACATCGCGATGTACTAGGTTGTGCATTATAGATTAGCGTATGTGAATTACCGTGGGTGTGCAAATGAGGTAATAAATGAGGCGATTAAGTTTTCGCCGCAAAGAAGCGCGTAATGATGCAGTGAATGAGCGTAGATCTCGCAATTATTCATGGATCTCTCTCGCAATAGATCGCGAGCCAGAAACGGTGTGGCAGGAACGGCCGACAAATTATTTGCCCACGAAAATTATTTCGTGCCGCTCGTTATTAGAAATAGTCGCCAAAGTCTGATTAGTAGAAGTCATAAATCAATCTCGCAGCTTGACCGCATGCAAGAAGATACGCCAAACTGACATTCTCGTTTCGACTTGAATCGCATATGCGAAACGTGCTGCTTGCATAGCCGATTAACGCGCGACTAATAGGCATCATTAACTTTTACCGTGGCGGAATATAATCGCCGTTCCCACTCGGATTTTATCTTCTACCTGTCTCTTTGCGGTGGATGCGCCGCGAATTGCTGCAGGCCCCGTCCTGAAAACTGAACTCTCGCGACGGCGAAGATAGCGAAGCGTCGCCGAAGATAAAAGCGATTTGATTAAATAGATATGCCGGCGTCTAATTATCCAGTTATACCGTGTTCCTCGCTGTCCACAGATAGCCCACAGAGATTGTCAATATTGCCGCTCCATCGAATCCGCACAAAGCGGAGGAAATTGAGAAACGTCATAGGTCATCGTCGCGAAAGTTGCGTCGCTCTGTGATTAAAGCTGAAAGGCTCCTAATTGAGTATCTCGAATTTCTCCTTTCCTTCAAAGTTTCTAACGACTAAAACAAAGCGTTCCGTCAGTTTGGTTGATTATCAAGTTAATGGAAAGAATACACATCTAAATGAATTTAAATTTCGATGTGACGTATAGATATGTTTTGTGTCCTTAATTCGTGTGCGAGCAGACGAGCGGAGTAAGCGTGAGATCTGCAGTTTCAATTCATTCGTATGAACTTTCGCGTCGAATTATATGCGTTTTATCGTCATACGTCTGTAGATAGAGAGTTCTCCGCTTGGCGTTTCCCTCGCCGATCGCGATTATATCACACGGATCAATTTCGACCGTGGGCCTTTAAAAAAAACCTGTTTGCGAGAGACGACGCGTTTCTCAGCAGTGACGGTACTACGACCGGAGGAGCTGCATCGTGAATGGTGAAGGGACGAGCGGCATTTGTAACAATGATGAGCCCTCGTCGAACGACGAACGGCGAATGTCCGTGTTAAAGCCATGGGTAATGATGGCTCGTGGTGGTGATGATGACGATGCCGGCTGAAAACGACGAACGCTGTTGATGCTCGGTGATGCACGCTGAGGGAGCCGAGACTCGGCCAAACATAAGGCGTCTTACGGAGTAACTGGATGCAGTCTCGATACTCGTCAAACCAGTTTTATCGGCTGCTACTTCCTTCGGGATTCGAGCGGCTGCAATGTGCAGGTACGGTCGAGATGTGCGCAACCTCTTAACTGCGACTTACACCTTGCAACCATTACATTTCAGGGACTACAATGCAGGACCCGTAACATTGAATTCTACCAGCTTTTCAAAAAATTACATCTTTCTATGTTCTTCGTGTCGTCGGGATGCGCTCCTCTTATAAACTCTCGTCCTTTATTCGGACCTTCCACGAAAAACTTCCTCACCATTGTGGCCGCTGATCCTCTCGAAGGCAATTTCGCTTGTACGCAACACGGACGTAACACACACGCGTTATTCTTCTCAGGCTGCTACTGCAGCCGCCCGCCTCGTTTGATCGACGAAACGCAAGATCATCCTCTCGAGCGTTTAAGCTCAAACACAAAGAATTCACCAAAGCGACCAAACGCGGTATAACGATTATCTTTTTTATAATATGAAAGAGTTGATCTCTCTGTTAGCCACCTATATATAGCTGAGAGTGTCTGAATTAAAAAATTTTAAATGGCTATTAAAGAAATTGTACAATACGATGTATTACATCGCACTTCTAATTGTGCAGGTTTAAAGCAAAGGATATTGACGATGTGATAGATCAAATTACTCGGCATCCATAAATTAAAAGTTTATACAGATATTTTAGAATCTGTATATATTTTTTTAATCATCATATTATTATTATTATTCTAAATTTCTTGCAGTGAAATCTCACTCCAAGAGAGCGAAAATACAATCTTCCTTGAAAAAAAGTGAAAATATTTCACTTCTTGAAAAAGAATGACAATTTTCACTCTTTTTAAAGTGAATTTTCATTTCAAGGGAGTGAAATCTTACTAAAAAAAATCTTATTAAAATATCTTATTAAAAAAAAGTGATTTTTTTTTAAAAAGAATAAAAATTGTCATTTTTTTTTCAAGAAGTAAAGAGTGATGATAGTATATTCATTTTCTTGGAGTGAGATTTCGCTGCAGGAAATTTAGAATGATATTAAAATTTAATATTTATTACAATTTAATGTAAGATAAATGTGTAAACGCTATTTCTCTTTCCATTGCATCTTTATACAAATACATTTTCTTCGATTGATAACGTCTATCGTTGATTAATGAGTGTACACGACGACTGTCCTTCCTTTTGCATGATACTGGTCGGTCATTCCTCTGTAATGCCTGGTAATCGTACAGCATCGTAATTAATGATCCACAGGCGTGGAGCCGAAATTGCAGTAACTCAATAGAGCAGACCGGAAGGCAAACTCGACTATGCAACGACCGATTCGTTCGCCGAAGCGGGATGAAGGGTTATCCATTATCATACGCCGCATACGTTGGCGCTTGTGCGTTTAGATATAGTCGCATTGGCGGTATACACAAAGTAAATTCGTGGCGTAAGGGGATATAGGTGTACGCCTAATCGTGCAAATGATTCTCCAACATGAACCAACGCGCACCGCCGATAGCGTGGAAGAACAAACATTGAACAACAATGATACGTACAATGGAAAACAATCGAAATGTGATTAATGAATTGATGAATTGCAATTTGAACTGTCGGGACCATCAGTCTTTATCTATTCGGTCGATAATGATGTACATCATGACCAAGTACGACAAACGAGAGCAACTTCCTTATATGCCTTGTTGCTTCTAGTTTCTTTGTCTCTTCTTTTTCTTTCTTCTCCTTTTTTTTTCTGTTGATTTCTCTCCGTCTCACGATCGCAGACCGAGAAACTAAGGACAGCGCGATGTCGGCGACTCGAGAATCCCCGTGCGATGACTCCTTGTCAATGACCGAACCG
>Ga0157364_1004520_pt1 | contig 13912 bp, 7 predicted proteins | sample AttsexASBM2_FD_111476 | JGI IMG/M metagenome (GOLD analysis project Ga0157364, IMG submission 111476) | Fungus gardens microbial communities from leaf cutter ant in Ribeirão Preto, State of São Paulo, Brazil - Atta sexdens ASBM2 | ecosystem: Host-associated > Fungi > Mycelium > Unclassified ... | reverse complement strand
CACACCCCACACACACACACACACACACACACACACACACACACACACACACACACACACACACAATATACAGTAATTATAAAATTTTAGAGTAATTTTAGGCGATCATAAATTCTCACAAAAAAAAGTCAAATATCAAAAATTGATTTCTTCGTGTATTTATAACTATAATTATATTATTATTTGCTTCCCAACATCTTAAGACTTCAAACAAGATAAATATCGATTTTTTAAGTAATATTTAATTAAGAAAATTTAAACTTAATATGAATAAATTAAATATCACATACCAACAATACAAAAAACTAATAGCAAAAATCTATCAGGTTGTAATCTTTTTGCATCGTATTTGTTTTATATGCATTTATATTTTTAACATATTTATATTTTTACATAATTTTAATGTCCTGACAATTAAAAATTACTAACCCGCTTAAATTAAATATTTTCGTTAAAATAAAATTGCTTAAAACAAAACGGGAAAAATAAGATTTTGTCATTTCGAGATCATTTCAAGATTGATCACAAAATTTTTCATGCATACACATTTTGTTTCTATTATAATTATTATTGCGTTTCAAACATCATCCACAATTCTGGATTTCCTAATTCTTTGGTCGGTAAAGATGAATTCAATGCAAGAAAGTTGCTAGGTATTGCTCATTTATGAAATTTCTGTACTGGTTTTTCCTTTATCTTCACTAGCTGGCGCCACACACCAGTTATGCGTAATTATCAAAAAGTTGATGTGAATCAAGAGTGTTGATCAATGTTGATTATGTGATATTACTTGTAATAAATAGACACAAGACAAAAGAGCAATGTTTATGTAAGTAAACAAATTTGAGATAAATTGTTGTAATTATTTGAATCATGATAGAAACAATATATGACGCAATGTTATTGACTTTTATATGCTCCAAGAACAAGTTAGCTCTAACCTATACTCAAGACTTACGAAATTTAATTTTTAGCTGCAACGTGACAACTAAACTGACTGGTGCACCTATTTTCTTAAATTTCATACGTCATGCCCATATGAAATGTAGAATTAAATGGAAAGATGCACAGGATAAATTCGAAGGGGTAAAATATGGACATGTTACATATTTTCCAAGGTACGTGAGGTTATATTACATCGTATCTATTCTAATTTTTTCGAAATTCCGCTATTTATGAGGTACAATAAAATACAATATTACCACGAAGAAATTATCAATTCTTTAAATTGTAAATCCTTTGAATTATAAATTTATTTTTTACATTTTGTAAATTAAATTTGAATTGTTGACATTCAAAACAATTCCTTCCATTTTTATGTAAGTAAAGATAAACAAGACAAAACCAGTATTTAATAAAGTATTTGTCAAAATTTAAAGTTTCAAAGGAATTTTTCTTTAAAGATTGAATTCTGACAAATTGTTAAATACTGAGAAAAATATATTTTGAACTCCAAAAGAATTATAACAACTTGCAATTAGTAAATCTCACAATTGCTTCTGATTTGGTACTTAAAATTATAGACATCCAAATCATGTTGATCCATCATTTGAGCTGAGTAAGCTGTTATTAGTAAGACGGGTAAAGCCTTTTGCGGGTAATCCATGGTGGGAGAAAAGGGTGCTCGAAAATTTAGGTTTCGAAGATAAGGTAGCCAAAGTTGTATGCATAAAGTAAGTTAGTGTTTGACAAACTCTTTATTCGCTTAATCGTCTTACAGAAACACGGAGATGTTCTAGTGATCGTAAAAAACACGCCAGATATGTGTGCCATGCTCTGGAAGGTGAAGCATTTGGTAAAGATCATTCCCATAAAGTTGCCAGACAAATTGCCAACCATGGACGATCTAAATGGCACATATTTACATGAGAATGGCACATTTTATGTTGTACCGAAAGTAGATCCTATTTGCGAAGAAGCTGTGGAACAGTTTATAAACAATCCAAAGAAGCTGAATCGTGATATTATACAAGAGAAACTGAGACTTAAGTGGTTAGAGGGAAATTTTATGTAATAGATACTGAATTAAATGTAATAAAAATAAATATTTGTTAATAAGTCATTGATATGTTAATCTATCAATGGAGGAACCTTTAAAATAATCCTTTGGTAGGTAATCCTCGGTTAAAGTTCCCTTCCTGAGAAAAAACTTTCAAAATACCCTGTATAGTCAGAAGAAATTTACAGTTAGAAGCAATTGTATGTATGAAAAATATGTGAAAATAATATTCATAAAAGACAATTTTGCACTTTAAGATATACGAAAGAAACGATTGAACAAATAATATAGTTTTATTTATATTTTTCATATGCGGTCAATCGACCAGTTTACAATCTACTAACAGTAATGTTAAAATTTTAGTTAATTCTTAGTCTGTTTAAAGCGTCCCACGTTCCTAGGTTGCATAAAATTTTCAATTCATTTAAATCTTAACTTTATTAATTGATTCTAATATTTCATGAAATATATTTAAAAATTAATAATATTTGAAAATTAATATTAAATTAAGATAATGTCTTTTTGATAAACTCTCGCTGAAATAGATATGACTACAATTTTAAAATCTATGATATATGCATCCAATGAATTTGTGGAACTCTTCGCAGACCAAGAGCAAGATCTATAAGATGCCCTGCAATAAGATTTCATTATCTTATCAATCATAGGTTTTTCGATTCTCTTTTAGTCAAAACGTTTAAATATAAATATTACGTTCCGATTTACAATATATAATCTTATGTTTAATTAAGTTAGGATTATTAAATTTAAGACTCATCATTAGATCGTTATTGCATAATAACGAATTTAAATTTAATATATTTTAATTTATTAATATAATAATAAATTAAATTTAATTATTTAATTATTATTATATTACAGCCGCTCCGAATAATTCGTATTTATTTATCTTCTTGACATAAAATAGCCTCAACCTTACGTAAGATATCAGCAGCTTGTTGCGGGACATCTAATATAATAAGTGGAAGATAAATGCCGCTTTGGGTCAGTCGTGCGGACCTACTTAGATACAGTGTTCCAAAAAAAGAGAATTTCTTCGAAATTCAGAAGAAGTTTACATTCACGAGCGAAACTCGCCGATTCCAACTCAAACTGATCAGCTCAAATGATCTGGAAACGATCCGCTAGGCCATATCCATAGAATGTCCTGTCGCGAGGTTTAGCAAGCTTACTAATAGCGCAATTCTGAAATTGTACTCGACTAATCCTGGAGTTGCATTTCCTTTGTCACTGATAGAGGACCAACTGTAACTTTTATTCCCTTGCGGTACTAAGAAGTGAACTAGATTGAAACTGCAGTTAAACCTAATGTCAACTATTCGTAATCACTACTACCACTCTATGAAAACAACTTCGGCCTCGTACATGCTCGAGCAGAATTCAAAAAGTTTCGGTAAACACGAATGTTTTGGAAGTCCTAATAACGGAGAGATAATGATTGCCGTTCTCTTTCGATTTTCCCCGTTCATCGCGATCTCTTTTCGTTTTAATTTACGATTTCCTGAGCTATGGTTTACTCGTGTGTCAAATCTTATTAATTCCTTGCAGTGTCATCTTCAAATGTATTTGTAATCATTTCTAATCGTCTTCTATGCTATCACAGTAATTATTATATACTTCAGTATACTAATACATTTTAATATATTATCTAATATTTTTTTAAACTAACACGCGACTTACGAATTTAACGTTTTGTATCAAGATAACTGTTAATGTTATATTTGCAATTTTAATGCTAGTTATCTCGTAACGATTTCAAAACATACTCTCGATAGTCTTCATTTTTTTCACATAGAGCGACATGATCTTTTTTATATTTGACAGTAACGAACGTGACGCACGAGTAAAGCATCACCCACACGATTCTTATATATGAGTTTACGCAGAACTGGTTCGTCTCCGATTGCGCAATTTCCAGAACCGCCTGTCCCTTGACGTATGATGAATCGAGATTGTGTTCTGTGTCGACCTGGCACCGCCCTTTTCCGGCATATACATCCTCAGTAGTCGTGCTGCCCTCTCTTCTTGTGATCTGTCCGCTGCTTTTCCGCTCAGAAAACTCAGTAGCTTCATGCTCCGTCTCTTTAGCCTCAGTCTGTTCAGAAAATTTGTCTCGCCAGTGCTCGACGGACTCCCTCTCTCATTCTGATCGTCAAACTCTTCTTCGAATCTCTTTGACCTCCTTAATTGATCGGTCCTTTTACTTCTGTGTCTTCTTTTGTCGCTCATCTCAACGGAGTCTTCTCTCCGCATCGCTTCCCGCCTCTTCTCGGCGTTCATCTCCTCGACATTGCGAGAATTGGTCTCTTCCGCTCTTCTCGCGACGGCTTCCAGCTCTTTCAGACGTTCGGCTTCCTTGGAACTCTTTGAATTGGGTGAACCGGCCGTTTCCGACGTTGCGTCCACGTCTGATAGTTTGCGATGCAAATCGACGATCTTCCGACGGAATTCCTCGTCCTCCTGGCTCAGCTTAGCGAAGACGCGATCGCGCTCGTCCACATTTGCACCGACGCTCAACTTGGACGTCGCTTGAAACCGCTGTCACCACCATCCGACCTGGTGCTTACCGCTGCCAGGCGAATCCTCCTCTTCCGGCAGCGGCTCCAGCCGTCTCCTGCCCAGGAAACAGCGCAACGAGCCCAAACTACCGCTGCTGCCCAGTAACTGGTCCATGCTTAGCTCCGGCAACGAGCAATCCTCATTCTCTGATTCCTGATCGACATCGTCTTCCGCTGACAGATTCAGGCCGTAATTGTCCTCACCGATGGCTCCGGCACCCATCGCGCCACCGCTGCTGCTGCAGCCGTTCGGCGGCGGCTAGGGAAGTCAGGCACAGCTCGGGCTAGTGATTCTTTGCAAAAAGAAAAACAGAAGGCAAGCGTCGTCATGCAGGCAAGCGTGCGAAGCTTATTCTATCTTCTTTTTATCGCTGCATTCCTGCGTCACATATGCCTATACTGAGAATGAAGAAGCCCCTGATTTAATGTTCGTGATCCCATATTTAGTGCTAGGTGCGACTATTTGATTCTGTGATTTTATGTATCTCAAATGAAACAGTCGCATTTAGACAAAAATTTGGGCAATAAACGACTTGTAGTTTAGAACAATACTGCAAAAATTTCATCGAATTGATTCCATGAATTAAAAAATAAAACTACTTGCCATAGTATTGTACATTAAATTTCGTACAAATCGTTCTCAAAGTAAATGCAATTTTTATGTTTAATGCAGAGTGCAATTTAAATGAGTTAATGCTTTAGAACTAGATGCTATTTTCAAGCAAGCTTATGTGAAAATAGTACTCATCCGTATCAAGTGATCATTATTTATTTATGCAATGCAGTATAGAGTATAAACTATAATTTATAATGCATATTGTAATAAGTTTTTACAATCGACGCGATGAAATATTTACCTTGACATGTTTATAAACTGTATTACACTATTTTAAATAAACTAATACTGATTTCCTCTTTCATGAATTGGAGGATTTATTTCTAAGTTGTTTGTTAAAAAAACTAAATTAAATTTGTTAAAAAAAAAATGAAACTTATAATATTCATTATATGTCTTGTAATATATAAGTCAGTAGTCGATTTTTATATTTAGAACCATCTTAGATATAATCTTAAGATGTCAAAAATCCAATCCACAAAGCCATCTTAACATCTTAATACGTTACTTAAGATGATCTTAAAATAAGAACTAATTATGAATATCGGTATTCTCCATTTCATGAAATACGTATTTAATATATTTAAAAATAAATTTGTCAATCGTGATCACTTGATAAAATCTTTCACATTGGGGCTTCACTGTGCTTCTAAGCTATTTGAATAAGCTATTTAATATTGTGTATTGTCGTTGAAAATATTATTACCGAATTGGCACTGAAGCTTTCATCATCCGGTCCGCCGGAAGTCGGCGTACCCCATATATCATCACCGGAAGTCGCCCCGGACGTGGTACCTTCTTCGTCATTTGGATCTAACGAGAATTCAGTTCGCTCTGGAGGTACTGGCGGTTGAAGAAGATAACCGCCGACACCTTCGCTGAGTTGCTCTAGCAAAACCATCTTGCTGACAACATAGCTACTCGCTCGCGCAGTCCATGCTCTCAAGCCAGATGGTGGCGACTCCGTATCCCGATTATCATCGTCTCCCTGCTCATCCAGCTCATCATCTTGGTCCAGACTGCTCATTGTACCAAACCGTCTCAAAGCTCTGCATGATACGATGTTACGGACAGAAGAAATCAAAAAGTCACTTTAATTTCATTAAATCTTCTTAAAAAGCCGAGTGAAAATGATATTGTGATAATGATTTTGTGATAATTTTTTTTGTGATCATTTAAACAAATTTTGTTGAAAGACCGAATGAAAATGTAGCGTTTCATGATAATTTTCAGATTATTGTGGTTTTTAGGAATTTAGGTGATCATTAATCAATTAATTATAAATGAGCTACGATAGGTTTCATTGAATGAATGAATTTAAATGTTGACTAGACGTTCTATCTGTTGGCTAGGATCAAACAAATTTGACAAATTTTTTTATTTTGTTTCTCTTTTGTTTTTAATAGCTAAAAAGAAATCTTGATATCGATGTTTCTGATATAAATTAACCAGATAAATAAGCATACAAAATAATTATAATTTATTACCTGTAAGGGGGTTCCCCGTCACAATCGAGATCATCCTCGCTGCCATCCTCGGTGTTACCATCCGCAGGCGTATAACTAGGACTGTTACGTCCTGGACTATCGTGCAGTCCATTTCGCAATCTATGCCTTGTGCAAAGATCGGGAGTTGGTGGAAGAACCGAAATCTTTGGTGGCAATGGAGAAAACGGATCCCTTTGCAACGGCGGTGTAGGACAACCCAATCTGTAGTGGGCGATTATACAGAGTGATAAAAAACATTTATATAGTAGATAGTACACACCATACTGAGAAAAAAAGTCTTAGTGAATTTAGGACGAAATCTCGACCATTTGTAATGTTAAAATGCTAAATAGTTTTTTTAAACATCCTGTAGTTTGTCATTGTACTGAACTAACAAAATTAACAATAATTTTTATTATAGATCTTGTATTTTATCCTTCAAGAAATATTTACGATTTTGCTTGCATTGTTTATGACAAATACAGAGAGCCCTAGAATTACAAAGATTTTTCAGAATATCAATAAAAAGACTCAAAACTATTCGAATATTTAATGCATATTCAAGTTGGATTGCACGTCAAAATTAATACCTATGACATCTTCGACAAATGCTGATGGAACTCGTTGAATTCTCCTTTGTAGGTATATGACTGCCGTTCTTCCGCGTCATACTGTTCGATTTCACAGTACTTAGACTTGCACTAGATGCGGTGCTCTGTTGCTCTATGTCGGAATTCGCCGTGGTGACTTCCTCCGTCGCGGTATCCTGGCTAGTCGATCGGCTGTTGCTCTCTCGGGGAGTTCTGGCCGCTAATTCCTCGGCTGTCCATTCCTCAAAGGAACTTTCGTGGTCAGGAGGTGGGATCTGATGCGAATTGCGCACCCATTGCGCCAGGTGATTATTCTCCCGAGAGTTCTTCAGAATCGTCTCTAGGCTCTCGCCAGACTGCGATTCCTTCTCCTCTTCGTTTGGTTGTCGAGGTTCTCTTGTGATCTATTACATTCAGACCGATTTCAGATCAATTTTGTAAAAAATAGATATTTTAACAATGATTTTAATTTTTAATTTTATTTCATTTTTGCAATAATACGTGGATAATTTTTTCCCCAAAATATAAAATATATCGGAATAGTTTTTCGAATATCGTAACTGTCATCATCCTTTACTGACCTGCGAACTTTCTATGGTTTCTCTGTTTACGGCGAAATTGTTACCAGCAACCGGACTCTCTTCGGGACTGTCCTGATCCGACGAACTCAAACCACAGCCTGTATTCACATAGATGCTAAAATGCAATGAAAATTGGTGCTCATGAATTTTACTTGGTTCATCCGCGCGATTTTCCGCTTATACCTCGATTCCCGACAAAATATTCCGCGAGGCGCACACGCGTACTTTCGCGCCAAGCCCGCCACTCACATTTGCCGTTGAAGAAGATTGTGCCAGACAGCCTTGAGCTCTGGGGTGGGCGCTCGAAGGATGAGAACACGTCTTCGAGGTCGACTGTGTGGGCTGCAACCGCCGCTGTTTATCGTCTCGGCATGATCGTTATCCACGCTGCCATTCGGGTGTATGGCGACCTGCAGTCGAAACTCCGTCGGTCTCTTTCGTACAGTGAAACATGCCTCAGCGATACTGGACAGTCGCAGAGGTTCTTCGGTGACGAAAAGCACGCGGTCTCGCGATACTCGCGCAAATACTAGGAGATCAGTCAACAGCAGAGCCCAGGATGGTTGCAGACGCGCTCGACCTTCAACCTTAGCGAGAGCTCCGCCGAAAAGCCTAAAACATAGATTTAAATTTTTAATAATTGTTAAAATTTGTTTGTCTTTTTGTATAGCTAAAAGTGATCATAAATTATTACATCAGTAATTAATTTTCGATTTTATTTTACAGAATCTCAAGAATGAAATAAATAAATAATAATTGACAAATCGATACAAAATTTAAATGTAAATTTTTATTAAAGTTTCGTTCCAATTTCAAAAAATATCAATTGCAAAATATATCATTCCCAACAGATTAAAAAAAATCATAAAAAGGGGAAAATATGTACTCGACATTGTCAAACCAAGATGTGGTCTACATAATCTCGTACCAAGATTATGAGGCCATATAAATTGGACAAAAGACGATTACAAATTAGAGTTAATGAACATCGCTCGGATATTAACAAAAAAACAGGATCTCCGTCTGTTATTTCAGACCATGGCATCAATAATAGGCACCAATTTAATTGGAATGAAGTAGAAGTTCTAGACAGAGAACCATTGTACAATAAATGACTAAGTTCTAAGCTGATTTATATAAAAAGACAATCACAAAGATTGAATAAACAGCGACATGGAGGCACTATTTGATACATATCTTCCCATCCTTCAATCTTTGAAGCCCCTTCCTAGTTCTCTCTACTCATACCTCACTTTCCATTTTTCACTTTTAGTCATCGTTCGTCATATATTACTTTCTTGCTATCTTGTTTGACATATACACCGTGTATGTAAGAAAGTTTTCTGAGTTCTCGGATTTACAAATATTGTCGCAATTGTAAAACACGCAACTAACAATAACGACTTCATCAGGTATTCACTTTTATACATAAAAAATTGTACGCTTTTTATAACTCTAGGAAATTCGATTTTATAATAGTTATATCTCTCCGAATTTTACAGTTTTTTTAAATAAATAACTTTCTTACTACTTATGGATTCCGACTTGCCTTAAGATTATAATGGAAACAATCTTTTTAATTATTTGATCACGTTACTGCGTTAGAAGATATCTTAGAAACTTTTTTATGCCGACCTTTTGAGGAAGTCACTGTGCACGAATCACTAACCAGTTAATGTCGCACCAAGTAAGAAGAATTGCGAGCGTCGTATATAAAAAAATCACAATATACACGAGATGTTAAGGATAATTAGCAAATAGAATTCAATTTATTATTTTAATTTAGTTTTAATAAATTGTTAGGTATAGTTAACGTTTTATTTTAAACATAAAATATAGTAATAAGATTGAAAATGACCAGATAAAGTAATACGAAATGTTTATCTGTATAATTTATATGATCAATAATATATAGCACCAATATCCAGCTTGGTTCATAGCCCTTTCTATTATATTTATTTTTTAATTTTTATTCTTTACTGAAATATAAATAACATATTTATTAGAAATTAAATTTTATTTTAATTGAAGTTAAAAAAATATATTATAAATTACATTATTAATTTATTATATAAGGTATCCGGAATTTAAATGTCAAAACTTTGGGATGGTATAGAGGATCGATAAATTAAGAAAACAATCCTACATTTTTCTTTTTTGCGATTTTCTCCAAAACGAAGTAAAAACAAGCACATCTCTATAGAACTTTTTTTTTCTTATGTTAGTTTATCAATCCTTTTTCTGCGTTCTTGAAGTTTTGATATTTAAATTCCGAACACTCTGTATTCTAAAATCTATTATTAATACATTATAAATTAAAAAGCTCACCATCGTCTTCCTGGTAACGCTAAGGTAAATGGCTTGCATCTCGCAAATACCAATCGAGACTCTACTTCCTGTAAACTTAGCAGAGGCCTTCCGGTATCTCGTGGCGGTTCCATGACACCCGCGTTTGCCGTAGCTTCTCTATAACCCTGGGCCAAATCCCTTGCTTGTTGGCAATTTCGTGGGGACGCCTGGCCCAACAATCTTGTCATCTCTCTGCAAGCATGAATTTACTACGAAAACGGTACGGTTTTCGCTTTCTCAATACTATAAGCACCGCGAGAGAAATTATTTTATATTTATATTAAAAACTCTTTTCGTAATTTTGCAATTTTCGAGATTTTAACCAGAACTATTCAAGTTTTAATTTAAGGTTTTAAATAATATATTGCAAGATTTACGAGAAAATTATAGTATTAAAAGTATTAAAATATTATCGATTTCTATAAATAGTAATCCTTCAGTATTAAGTAAATACACCTTCATTGCAAAGGCATATTTAAAAATCAAGAATTATTAAAAATATACGACAAATTCTTAACGTAATAACGAAATTATGAAAATATATACATCACAGTTGAAGCTTTAAATAAAGTAAAAGGAAAGCAGCGATTGAATAAATTATTTTTTTATATCTTTCATCTTTTTATATTAGCAACAACTTCATAAAAACATATATATGCATATCACAGTTTATTTACTAATTTCCAATTAAATTTAATAATTAAATTTAACAGCTTTATTTCTTACAAAATGTGGTTTTTATTTCAAATGAAAAAGATTGACAAGCAAATTAGATCTCTTTATAAAGGAAACGATCAATTAGCATGCCAACCTGTAGTGTTCTAAGGGTAGAAGCAACACCCCGGTGAGATCGGGGCGTCGTTTGTGTGGCACGGCGGGCTCGCAGACTAGTTTGGCGAAGGCCGCGTTCCGCCTGAGAGCGACCAGCAGGCAGCAGGCACGTTGTAGGCCACTGAGGTATCTTCGGTAGGCAGCTGTGATTTTAGGAACTCTACAGAGATAGCTGTCGACACCGCCGCCCTCATCCCTGATCTCCTCGGACAGTTTGAGCAACTCATCCAAATTCTGGAAGAGGATCAGATAGTCCGTCGCCGACAGAACGTCGCGTCGCTCGCACAACGGGACCATGAAGCGCGTGTGGCCACTCTTCAAAACGCCCCAGTACCTAGTCTCACGTACAGTTAACTCTTCTTCGGGTGGCGCGTCAGGTGCCAAGCTCGGAAAGACCTATTTGAACGAGTCGCGAAAAGATGTTGGACTTTTCACAAAGAATCGAAATAATAGATGCTTATTATAATGGATTTCAGAATTTTCGCGTTTTATCATTCTGAGACGAAGCTCATAATTGATATTTATATATAGATAGAACTAGCATTCTTATTAATGATTATGTAATATAATACTATTTAGAATAGAGATTTTTTTTTTTATCAATATCTATATTATACAGAACGGGCAATAATTAAATGTGCATATAATTTTGTATTGTATAATATTTGACATAATTTCGAACAATATCTGATTCTTAATTTTGCTTTGTAATTTGATCTAAAATAATGTTAACAAGCTGAGAATTTCTCTCTATCAATAACTAGAAATAGCAAGGAATACTTTCCTGTACGATTAATAAGAAATTAATTTTTATACACAATCAATACTAGAAATTAAAATGTCTATAATAGTCGAAGCTAGATCTTCATTGCTTAAATAATTCAATCTTGAATTATTATATATAGCATATATGTACTTGCATATATATTATAGTTTTTTAAACTGTACTATATAATAAGTATATATATATACCATATATATATATATACTTATTATATACTATATATTGTAGTCTTTCGAATTGCGCCAAATTGTTTTTCCGGACTAAACGCAATTAAATTACTCTAGTAATCGCGAATTAAATTGACAAGCAATTTTAATTTGATGTTACCACCGTGGTCTTAGGACGCTCGTACGGAATATAGAGAGATTCGATTCCCAGCCGAGGTGTAATATTTTTCACAATAAATTTTTATTAACAGTTTTTTAACATATTAACATCTTTATAATATGATGCCTGAATTGTAGCAACAAATTATTAAAATTGCTTGTCAATTTAATTCGCAAATAGAGTAGTTTAATTGCGTTTAGTCCGGAAAAACAATTTGGTGTGCAATTCGAAAGACTACAATGTAATATATATGCAAGTATATATATATATAGTAATTCAAGAGTGAATTATTTAGAAACAAGATTCATTCGGTCCATTATAGACATTTTATTAATTTCTAGTTGATTGTATTCTCATATATGCGATCTAAAGTAAAATTCTTAATATTGTTTAATTTTTATAATGACTGATAATTAAATCAAAATAATTCGATGATTCAAACTTATAAGAATGTGTGATAATTTAAAATCTCAGGATGAGGGTGGTAAGGATACAATAAATAAACAGAACGCATGGTTGGAAACAAAACTTGTTGACAACAAAAAAGAGCAACCTGATCAAGGTACAAAACATAACCATATCATAACTTAAACGGCATCTCTCACGTGAGAGACGCGCGCGCTATACACTACACGCTTCGCTACATTAAGTACAATAAAAAAAGAAGAAAAAAAAAAACAATATATAGGTGTGTGACGTTCTTCGCACTCTTTTTGTGACGAAAACAAAAAATAAGCTCTTAATAACGCACGCTGATGACATCTTTACTAAATTTGCATATTTCCGCTACAATGATCCTTATAAGTTCTTCATAAATATATAAAATTTTTTCGCGATTCCTTAAATATGATTCTAATTTAGCAATAAAATTTTGCAACGTCTTTGATTTACAAATGTATCCAAAAAATAACAGTAGATCAAAAATTTTACAAAATGGTTGACTATATATATATATTTGCCAGACATATATCACGATATCCAGAATATTAATAGCAATAAATACGAATTCACAGAATTAAATCTTGCAGTAAGTTAGGTTAAATTCGTATCGTATCGTCCTAGTTGTTTCAATCATTAAATCTTGATTGTTTTTTAAATAAGATTTTAAACAAAATTGCAACGATACTCATGATAAAAAAATATATTATCAAACACATTCGCAAGTTTATACTTTCGTAAAATAGCATCAACACTCAGAGATGACGCGATTCAGCATATTGATAGCAATTAAATATATATTTTTTTTATATATTCTCGATGTTGAGAATAAAAAGTTACATGTCTTTCCTACTATCATCTTTTCATGTTGCAATTAAATGTTTGACGCATTCTTTGCTTGATCAATTATTTTGTTAGAATGAAAGCTTTAATACACTTTCAATCTTTATTAATTTACGAACCACGTAATTATGCTTCAATGGTGAACGTAAATGTTAGTGACATTAATAGTAGCGGTAATCTTTATATTGTATCAATATTTTTCGGTATCTTGAATCATTAGATATATATCGCTTGTGATAACAATAGCAATTAAAATAATTTTATATGATTATTTCGGATCAAACGGTTTACTTTTTTCCTTACAGATATGTACTTTAACTGATCTTGAGATTTTAATTAATTTTAATTTCTCTTTTAATGAACATACATTTAAATTAAAAGCAATTAAAATTAACAACCTTCTCAGAAATCAAATTTCAAAAGTACAATCAGAAATATCAGAAAATAAATTGTATTATCAGAAATATCTTTAAAAGTACAAATACTTG
>Ga0157364_1004519_pt1 | contig 13912 bp, 6 predicted proteins | sample AttsexASBM2_FD_111476 | JGI IMG/M metagenome (GOLD analysis project Ga0157364, IMG submission 111476) | Fungus gardens microbial communities from leaf cutter ant in Ribeirão Preto, State of São Paulo, Brazil - Atta sexdens ASBM2 | ecosystem: Host-associated > Fungi > Mycelium > Unclassified ... | reverse complement strand
TAATATATTTCTTTGCAATTACGTTTATTTTTTATCTCCTTTTTTTCTTCAAATTTCTCTTGCTTTTTTCACTTTTCCTTCAATTTTTTTGTTTATCCTTGTTTGTTTTCTTTCGCGTTTTTGTTTCTGTTATTATTTTACAGTTTTGTAAATTGTTTTTGTTTTTCAACGATGCATATAACGCGAATGATACTGATTTCGCACTTGTCAATATCCTTGATTATTGAAAATACTCGAGATAGGCGACAATGTACAAAAACTGACGTGACATTCGGTACATTTCAATGCACATATATACATATATACAAAGATATAAGATATCCACGTGTCACGTGTACGAATCAATTTACGCGTGTATCAATTTACTGCTTATCGTACGAGAGGCGATTTTTCCATAATTCTCAACTTTATGCGAAATACTGTTCTCGCATTTATCGCGTTATGGCAATAATTACGCAGGAAATATGATCGAACTTCCAATCACCACTACAATTATCTTCTCTTTTCTCCTCCGGTTACAATTTCTTCCGTGAGATTTCCGTATTACATTGAATATCCAGCTTCTATCACAGTGATCCTTTAAGCCTTCTGAAATAGCCATATTGAATCATGATATCAAGCGAGAAGTAACGTAAATTTTTATTATGTGCCATTTATAAATAAAAATAATTTGGATAAAAAACAAAATGATGAGATTGCTTTAAAATATTTGTAAAAATGAATGAAAACTATGTTTATCCCCCCTGATAATCAGTAAATAATCATAAAATAATAATGATAAAAGACACATAAAGTATTTATATTTAATGCATATCTAGCTTCTTTTCACTTACACGTGCCTTTTATTACTTTTTACGATTATTTACTGATTGTCAGGGGGAATAAGCATTTTCGTCCATTTTTACAAATGTTTAAAAGTCATCTCATCATTTTATTTTATCCAAATTGTCTTCATTTATAAATGGCACATAATAAAAATTGATGTGTCATTTCTCGCTTCTGATGTCACGATTCAATATGGTTGTGATCAGGAGGCTTAAATATACTTTAAGTTAATTATTTTTATATAGAGAAAAAATATTTTCATGTTAAATAGATTTCATTTAGATTCATAATTAGCAATTTTATTGAATATTCTAGTTTTTATTTATTTATTTATGGAATTTTCCTGACGTTACCGTGGCAGCTGGACATTCTGAACGAAAATGCGATTGTACGCAATGGATAAGAGAGGAAAGAGATAATGTTTGAGATAACACTGTTTTACGTTGTTTTTCATATTCCTTTTACTGTGATTTCACTGCGGCACTCTCTTGACCGCATAAAAAAAAAGCGCGATGAAATGTCAAAAGTTCGCGATTAAGATCTTGTACTTCTCGACTTTTCTCTACTTTCCGTCCTTTCGCTTAGGGTCTGTATTCTGTTGAGAGGTGCGGCGTCACCTGAAAAGTATCCTGTTGCCGACACTTGATACCGCCCGTTATGTTCTCTCAACATCGCGCAAACATGAAAGTCTGTCGAGGAAAAGGACTTTACTACTCATTCGAATGATGGAAAGCGGAACGACGGCCGTTCCGAAGATTGCACATAATTACGTGTCTCGTGTAAAAAAACGCGAGAAATGTATGTTGAATGCCGCGACATACTAGTTCTGGTGGACCTTTCGTCTATCTACGGTCGTCTCACAACTGCGAATATGAATCCAATGAATCCGTATAAGTAAAAGAAGTAATTAAGATGCAAATAAATCGCTGTTGCTGCGCAATGATCATTCCGTGTTAAGAACTACGAAATTTAAATGAAGTTCAAGTTCTGGACGAAAATAAGACTAATCGATATGGATGATCGTAAAGAACACTCGGATGAACTGTAGAACGTATTTACGTAGAAACGCTTCTACGGTGTCGCACCTTACGTCATTGCAACAAAGAAGTTAATAACGAAAAGCGACTAACACAAACTCTAAATTATATGTCGTACATGGTAATTTGTCTATCACTGTCAATAAATTATTGTCCTTGGAGTCACATCGCGTTCGCAATACCGCTCAATTATTATTTACGAACGAATTGTCAACGTATGTGACGATTGCAGGTTCGTAAATAATATAACACCTCGTGTCGACGCAGCAACCTCGTACAAAAATAATTTTCTTTGTCGCGGTTTCTGATCGCAGATAAAGACTACGGAAGCGGAAGTCCGACTCATATCTTTTAATTATGAATAATGGAAATCATTCGACTAACTGATCTTCAGTAGTTTTATTTTTCTACATATATATTTTCTATCATTCAAAATTTTTTCGTGACATATTCCATAAGAAAAATTAAAAAACAGGGAGAGATATTTAACATTCCTAATTATTTTAAAAAGCAATTACTTTAATTAAATATAATTGTACTTAATTTCACATTATCTTTGTTGCCAATACTTTTAAAAGGATGTAATACATACATTTAGATAGATTAATTATCGTAGATATTCGCTAATTATCCTGCATTACATTGTTTAGTAAATTCAAGGCTCCATCGCCAGACGAGAGTTATGGCCGCGGTCGGGATTGGAATGTTGACTTGATACCCAAATTCTTGATGGCAAATGGTCTTCTCGTCAAGCTACTCATTCACACGGGAGTGACGCGTTACTTGGAGTTCAAGTCAGTGGAGGGCTCGTATGTATACAAGACGGGCAAGATCTCAAAGGTACCAATCGACCAGCAGGAGGCCCTGTCCAGCGACCTGATGGGTCTGTTCGAGAAACGGCGGTTCCGCAGTTTCCTCATGTGGGTGCAGAACATGCAGGAGGACGATCCTAAAACGTGGGATGGTTTTGATCCCTTCAACAATAGTATGAGCGCACTGTATAGCAAGTTTAGTCTTGATAAGAATACGCAGGACTTTACTGGACACGCGTTAGCATTATATAGGTAATAATTAACATGAATGATTTGTGAAAATTGAAAGAATTCATGAAACAAATGACATCCTTTTTTTTCATTATTTTAAATATACATTGCCAAATATTTATATCCATCCATTTTTAAAGAATGATAATATCTGTGTTTTAATTAGGGATGACGACTATATAGGCCAAACTGCGATAACTACTATCAGAAGGATTAAACTGTACAGTGACAGTTTAGCGCGGTACGGAAAATCACCATATCTCTATCCGATGTACGGTCTGGGTGAACTTCCTCAGGGATTCGCTCGTCTTAGCGCTATTTATGGTGGCACATATATGCTGGACAAGCCGATTGACGAAATCGTCATCAAGGATGGCAAGGTAACATTTGCGTTTACCATATCTTTGCAATTAAACTTGCACTCAGTCATTGAAATTAATTGCTGTTTCACGCAGGTGATCGGCGTCCGTTCCGGCGATGAGGTAGCTCAATGCAAACAAGTTTTTTGTGATCCTACATACGTATCTGATCGTGTGAAGAAAGTCGGTCAAGTGATAAGATGCATATGCTTAATGGATCATCCTATACCTAGCACAGCTGATGCATTATCCACACAAATTATCATTCCTCAGAAGCAGGTAATTGATGATAAATTTTATCTCGCGTATATATAAAATTATATTATTTGAACTCTTTTGCAGTTTCTTTTTTAATTTTATTTAATATTCTAAAAATCTTTCTCAATTAAAATCTAACAAAATCTTTAAGTCATTTATTCGTATGTAGATATAATTTGTTAATATGATAATATTTATATGATATTTGCAAGCTTTGTTCTGCATATATTTTTAATCGAATATTTTTTTCCTTAGGTCGGTCGTAATTCCGACATATATGTATCTCTCGTGTCGCATACTCATCAAGTTGCAGCAAAGGGTTGGTTCATTGCCATGGTTTCGACCACAGTGGAGACGAAGAATCCTGAAACTGAGATTAAGCCTGGTCTCGACTTGCTCGGTCCAGTTAAGCAGAAATTTATTAGCATCTCCGACTACATGGTGCCGGTGGACGATGGTCTCAACAGCCAAATATTTATATCCACCAGCTATGATGCTACCACGCACTTTGAGACTACCTGCTTAGACGTGCTCGACATATTCAAGCGCGCCACCGGTGAGGAGTTTGACTTTAATAAGGTCAAGCACGAACTCGGCGACGAGGATCAGTAACCGTAATCATGGAATGCGCGCGAGCATGTATGACATGGGGAAATCAAAGCGCCCAGTGTATTTGCGTATTCGAGTAAAAAGGAAATCGCTCGACGATTGCCGACTGCGTCGGCATGCGACAGTGTCTCAAGGCAGATACCATGGAACAAGTCACGCTGCGAGCAGACCTGTGCCTAATTATGTAGATTCTTTTTGATAGAGGATGAAAAATGGAAACAAAAAAAGTTGACTAAATTCTCTCTATCAAATTTCTCTCTCTCTTTCACAACCTTCTTAATCTCGTTCTGCTGTTCCTGCGACACAGTCCTATCCGAAGCGCATGAATTTTTCACACTCACACGGAAAAGAATTCTCGAACTCTATTTCTACGATTTCGAACACCGAATTATATAAGGTTAGATTCAATTATAAATTTATATTTTACACGAAACATGAATCCAATCTGCCAATATACATTCGAAAGGAGAATAATAAAAAAAGCAAATAAAGATATTGTAACGTCCGTCATAACGTATATACCTATGTACCATATTTTAATATATCGAAATAAATGAAACGTTTATCGGCAGATTAAATTGTACAGAAAAAGTCTACAGGTATTGTAACAACATGATAATGTTGCTACAAAGACTACAATATATTGTTAACTAATAATTGAACTTCACAATGTAAATCTCATATCTCTGTTTAGATTAGCATCGGTAATTTCTAGATATAGAAATATTTCTGACAAGGCTCGGTTGTTGTAGAAAAGTTTACCTATATTTGGATGTTACTTTTAGGTTGTCTAAGTTGCATTTATCATTTCGATCAAAATAATCGAACAATAATATAGTTTTATACGAATTGCTAAATGACAGGCATAGATATTCGTTGACTTTCCCTTGCTTAATCATGTAGTAAAATTATATGAGTATATATATATATGATTGTAATGTTTCATCTTCCATATCCGCTTTTCTCATTAAAGAAACGTTCGTTTAGGAAACAAATCGTAACTATCGATAGCACGATTAGACATCTTCAACTTCAACGTACATTCAGAAACAAAATTAGGAATAGGGAAGTTGCATGCTCATGTACGCTTGAGACAAAATCGATGGTAAATGGGGAGAAAAAAAACGAAAAGAGAACGAACGAAGGTCGATACCGAAATGTTGAAACAAAGAATATCCGGAGCGGCCAAGCATTTCATTATAGATATATTATAGATCTATATAGTATATATTACAAAAAAATATATGTATACATATATATATATATAAATATGAGAAAATGGAGTCGTTGAAATATTGTTGTTTCGTGTGAGCTTGAGATCCGGACTATTTCATTTGCATTATAAATCATTGTATCGTTACCTGATAAGGAAAGGACAAGTGAGCGCGAACATGTACATCGATCAATTTATTAACGATATATGTGCGTCGGAGAAGAAATGAATCGACCGTTTTTCTAGATTCACGTTTTGTTGCACTCTCGCATAGGTTACGAGCAATTTCACATTACATAGAGAATTCACATTACAAAGAAAAGCTGGTGAGAAACTGATATATACTCAGACACTTGCTCTCAACTACAAGATACGTCATTATCCATCAACTTGTAACACGAGAGCTGAATAAAACAATATTGTATTAACTATGTATCTTTGCAATTCCGACTAATCTCTTTTTAAACATCGAAGAATGCGAGGAATCTAATATGAATAGTCACATTCAGTGCGCGTTTCCATATATAATATTATATATCCATATTTAACTAAGTTTTAAAACATATAAATGATTGTCTCTACATCCCAAGACTGCAAGATCATTATGAACAATTGGCGAAGAAAATGTTTCGCCGGGAAGTTGCTTGGTCGCTAATAATTTGCCTTCTAGAAGATCAAATACTTTAAAGATGCCGTCTGTACATGCTACAAACATATATCCATCTTCGCACCAAGAAGTCGCAAAAATCGATGATTGCAGTTGTAATGTATATTTCAATTTTGGCTCATTTTCTTCAATTGTCCTTTGTGGCATTTCTAGACAATATAGATTTTTATTATGACTAGCTAATATGATATACTCATCACTCGTAGAGTCGGGAGTCCATATCACAGGGTACGAAAATACATTGCCATATATCGCATACCGCCACATCTACAATAATAAAAGTCAATAGAACATGTCGAGTGACAAAAAGAAGATATACATTTACCTGGCAATCGATTTCGATATCGAAACAACACAGGGTTCCATCTACAGAACAAAATAAAGCATATCCAGTCCGAAGCACAACAGGCGCAACAAATACCGGATTCTGCAATTTACGTTTCCATATAATCCGTCCTGAAGATTGATGTAAAGCCAGACATGAGCCATCTAATGATCCGAATAGAATCGAAGTCGATTGTTGATGCAAGCAACCGGTAGCACAAATTCCACCTTGACTCGCTTTAGTTTTCCAAATTTGAATACCATCCTGTAAATGATTTGTCTCTTGATACTTTATATTTTACTTAGTAAAGCACACATTATTTATCGTATAATTTTAATTAATTTATTGTTAATAATATCGAGATATAATAATAGTACTTGATTTAAAAATGTCCCCTACCTTCGGCGAGAGGCAATATACATTAAAGTCATAAGACCCCACAAATATCTTGCTCCCTTGCGTACACATTACCGCCGTGCATTTAACCATGTCCTGTGTTTGGAACTTCCAAATTATATCACCAGTCTTTAAATGGATACAATAAATGTGTCCATCGTAACAGCCTGCAATTAAAAATATGTAATTTGCTAAATATTAATTGTTAAATTGCAATATCAATATGGGACTTACCTACAATTCCACAAAAATTAGCTAGAATTAAAACAGAGGCTTCTATTCTGTTTGGTAATTTTATTTCATATGACACATCAGTTTTTAGCAAATTAACAGTACATATAATGCCAGAATGTGAAGCGACTGTTGCGTACAGTTCTGTTCTAAAAATTAACGATAGTTTTATATTAGTATTACAATATTTTGGATTTCAACTTCCTGAAGTATTGATAAAGAATTTCTTTGTATATATTTCATTAAAAAATAATTTTCTTTAAAATCATTCTTACTCGGAATAACGATATATAGTTGGTGAGGCATCGACGCATTTCTGCAAATTGTAAGTTTTTAATATCTCAATGTTTGATATATTTTCTAAAAGGGATTTTATATTTTCTTCTTTTTTTAATGTATTGTTATAAGTTTTTCCCCTGCATTTGTACCAATGATAAAAATGCTTCTCATTTGATACTAGTGAAAAATTCTTTTGCGATTGTTTTATTACATACTCTTCTGTATTAAGTATCTTCTTAGTATCTTTATTAAATATCTTATTATTAACAGATATATCGATGGAATCAGTAACAGCTTTGTCGCAATCTCGGCTAATTAAAATATTCCTGATGTAACTGATGCACTGGTCGAATGTAAAATCTTTCAACAACATTCCAATTAATTCAGGAAATTCTATATTAAAGGCTTGAGTAGCAGCGCTTGAGATCTGAAGCGCTGCTATTGATGTACCCCCTGACATTAAAAAACCAGTACCTCTAGATTTTATGTGATTGTTCCACAAGTTTTCAAATATTTCATTAATGTGTAAATTATTTACATTATCAATTTCTATTTCGGAATTCCTACATATTTCTCTCAATGATGTCTGGCAAATCTTTCCACTAGTAGTAAAGTTAAAGCGTTCTACTATGATTATCTTGTCAGGCTTATAGATCGCAGGTAATAACTTTAAATGCGACATTATATCATCTTTCAATTCAGAAAATTCTTCTTTTATGTCTGTAATAGATAAACATAGGTATAATTTGTGGTGCTCTGCGTTCCAAAATGCAACACAATTTCGTACAAAACTTAATTCCGTTGTAACTCTTTCAAGTTCTCGTAAGTTCACCTTGTTTCCAAATCTTTTTACAATATTATTTCGTCTTCCTTTATAAAATATTCTATGTTGATCATCTACCTAGAAAACCAGAAATAACAAATATGAATAGACTCATCTTTATTATTGAAAACAGTCTTGGACAGTCAAATTAAATTATGAAATTAATACCTAAATTCTAAGCAGAATCGTAACTTGTAAGAACTTACAAGTGTTTATAACTTTATCGCAATATCGTTACAGACAGTTTCTCTTGCTAGCCGTAAGATTTATGAAAAATCATTAGATTTACAAATGATCGTATATCTTACAGTATATAAAATTACAAAATCTCAATCAAGTTCTTATATGTCTTATGAGAACAAATTACGAGCTTATGATTCTGCTTAGAATTGATCCATTAATCTCTAAATAATTACTTTACAAACAGAACTTACGGAAACAATGTCACCAGAATCGCGAAAAACTGGTTTATTCAGATCTTCTTCAGATTCATTTCCAACAATACAAATCCTAGTGGTACTTCCTATATTGAAAAACGTGTGAAATAATAATTCATATAAAAATAAGTTTTATAAAGATATTTCACATATTTATAATGTTCAAAACTAACCAATATAAAGAGTGCCATCGCCTCTAATTACTATTTCATTATCTTCATTTCTGATTTGAAATATAGTTTCTGATAAAGGTTTACCTAAACAAGGCTCATCTACATTGTTTTTGACAATTTCATTAATACTAGACCAACACGATATCTCGGTTATACCATAAATATTAAACAATCGTGTTGTATTTCGTGGATGACTAGCTTCCGAAAGCAATTTCATGCTAGGGAACGATTCTCCACCCAAAAGAAGAATTCTTAGTTTAGAATCTTTGTCCAAAATTGTTGTTTTCAAGCATTCAGTAGACCATTGATGGAAGAGAAGTGATGGAGTAATTTGAAGAACTGTTACACGAGCATGGAATATTTTTTCTAAGAGCCTAAAACATATTTATATTTTTTTGCTGTTAATTCTATTATTTTTTGGCATTTATTTATTAATATGGATTTATTAATATTTAAAGATATTCACTTGACAGTTTCATTCTTTAATGTTTTCGAAACCATAAATAGAGTTGCAGCATAACAAAGATTTAAGAAAATTTCAATGATACTAGGATCAAAAGTAAAATTTGTTAGTTGTGCTATTTTATCGGAGCTTGTTATATCCAGAATTTTCTTCAAATCCACAATATTAGGCAATATACATGAATGCGGTACTTTGATAACTTTTGGTGTTCCAGTCGATCCCGAAGTGGCAATTGCATATGCAAAATGATACCATCTTCTATTATAATTTTCTTGGACATCTACTAATTTTGTTAAATATATCGACTGTCCATGAATATTAAAGAGATGTATAATGTTTCTGTTGGATGTTACAGATGTTGTAAAAATGTATTTTACATTTAAAGAAGTAAATATCTTTGTATATGTCAATGGATCTGTAGGTACATTGAAGAAAGCATGTCCGCTATTAAGGATTCTGTCAAAGTATGAATTCAATATAAATATTCAGAGCAATGAATTATCCAATTAAATATATCAGATAAAAATAATGATATTTTACCCAAGCATTAAAGAAGGCACACAGTATTCCAAAATATCGAAGTCAATACCAATAAATTCGGAATATACTATATGTTTTAAATGATTAGAAACTATTTCTTTTGCTGCTTTTAATTCTCTATAACTTATAATCTTAACGTTTTCTAAATCATGATATTCTATAACCGATTTGTCAAGATAAAACCAATTGCATTCATTGTGTAAAGTTTGTGGACCACTTCTATCATTTTGTGTCTTTAATCTTTCAGTAGAATTAACTAAAAAAGAAAAAAACGTGAGAAATTCGAATACATCATTTAAATATAATCGTATTCATTTAAAAACAAATGATTTATATCACAAATAAAATCTATATAATTATTACGTACAAATAGTTTATATCAATACTCACTTGTTTGACTCATAGTATAAATTTTACATACCCAATAGTATTACATTTAAAAAATGTATTCTTCTAACAATTAATGTTAGTAAAAAATTTTTTTTCGTATAATACGAATAAAATAAGGAAATATTAACAATTATTTAAATTGAGCCCATTGTAGGTTATGTTTTGACGTTGAGGTTAGGAGACATGGGTTCTCAACTTGTAATCTTACAAATTGCATGTAAATGCGAAAGTTACAAGAATCGTGACTAGCAAAATTTAATATTGACTAAGTTTTTATATAAAACTTTAGCTTGTTTTTTTTAAGGATTTGAAAGATATAACAGAAAGTAAATAATTAAAAATATAAATAATTACTTTTAAGTTTATTTTTATTTATTAATACTATTAAACACACTTGTATATAATACATTCTTAAATATAAATTTATAATATTATATTATATAAAATCATTAGCATTGTCTAAAGTTGTATGCTAGAAGCTTGTAAATAAGAATTCAAAGTATGTTATCCTTAGATATCAATAACATTCAAGGACTCTATTAAATTTTAAGAATGAATATAAGCAGTATATCCCATAAAGTACAAAAAAAATTGTTCATGCATGAATATGTATAAACATGTATAAACATACATAAATATTCATAAATATGCATAAGATATTTGCGGCGTGGTGCATAAGAAATAAAGATAGAGTCAAATAATTTAGATTCTTTTTTTATCTGTAGTGTAGAAGTGTGGATAAATATATTTAAAAGATTTATTAAACCAAGTCCCTTCTTGACAATTTTGCTGAAGTAATAAAGTATTCATAAACATGCATAATATATGAAATATATATATATGATTTGAGATGGCAGAAGGTTATTTTAAATAATTACCAAAAATAATTAAAAGGTTAATTTTTACACTATTTATTTTAGAAAAAATCAAGTTTGAAGAAATATAAAAAAAGTGTTCGTATAAAATTATGCATAATTTTGTATAATTATACATAAGGAATGTTTGATTTTACTATAGTTAATTAGGATTTTATTCATTTTCATAAAAATTTTCACATAAAAATTTCTGAAAATAATGGAGCTACAATTAAGTTCGACATCTAGTAAGTAACGCAATAGTTATTTCAACATTCAAAAATTATTCGCAATCAAATAAAAAATCGTGATTTTATTTATTTCTTCTCGCACCATCCATTCTCCTTGCGTACTTGTTCCTCTTCAGAAGCTGTAAAGTCGTTCTCGATATTGAATGTTTTGCGAATTTCTTCAGGCGTTTTGCCTTTATATTAGCAACAGTTTTGCACATGATCTTTTTTAGTTGCAGAGTTTATATTTGATTACAACTTTTTCTTCAACTTCAAATCGAGATCTTCTAACATAGTCTTCATATTCGAATGCTTTGTTATTTTTAAATCAATCTCGAATATTTCTTTGTAGCTTTATGTAAGATATCTATAAAAAAACAGATTTAGTTATAGACAATACAGACTAAATACTTTGAATAAGGGGACTTTCTACAATACTTTTGAAAGATCTTTCATAAATTGAGAGTAGTACCCTGTGTACCCTGAATAACTGAAATATCTTTTTGATCGCGAGAGAATGAATTAACATCGATTCAGACTTCAGGCATAAACGTTTATTAGTTCGTTGTTTGTCGCTGTTCGTACGAATGTGTTTTCTCCGTTGCTATACTTTCTCTTTTTCTGATCCTTTCGTGATCTTTTCTTCAGTTTTGATTCACGATAATCCTCGACTAACAGGTACGTTTCTCGCTATTTGTCTGGTTTGTTCTCGCATTTTTTAAGAAGTTTGTTCTTTCTAGCTGAACTTTGCTGAATTTCTTGCACGGTACATTTCTTTTCTCTGTTTTTCTTCGTGGAGAAAAAAAAGAAAGATGAACTGGTGTTAAAAGTTTAGCAAAAAGAATAGTCTTTAAATCCGGATCTGCAATAGGTATTTTAAGTTTTAAGCCATAAGAAACTGATCAATTACAGCTGAATGTGAGAAGAATAATCGACTATAATTCGTCCTTATGACTTAAAAATCTATTATAGATCCGAGCTTAGGAGATTCTAAAGTGAATCTGTTGATCAATTTTCCAAACAAGTATTCTTCTAACTATCTTTACAGATTTAAAAATTTCCTCATAATTAAAGTATAAACGATAATGTAGTCCAAACCGGTCGACTTTATATCAAAACTGAAAAAAAGTTGGAAATAAGTTATAGTTTTGTTATCGACTTTTAACGTCGACTTGAAATAATGTTTGCTTTATACGAGTTTTATACTTTGTATATGTACACAAACAATCTTGGTTTGGACTAGAGATTACATGAATAATTAATGTTGAATATTTACTCAGACAGCAATATTTATAAAATATTTACAAAATATTTATAAATATTTATAAGATTTATTTTAAATATTTTGTAAATATTTTTGTGGTCTTTGATTGCATAGATCATAAACATTTATTATAAATATTATGAAATATTTATTGTAAATGCTATGAAAATATTTAATGAGACATTGCATTCAGTACTACAATCGCTCATTGAGCGCTTAATGAGCTCTTGCATCTGTTTGATCTATATTTTTGGATCTATTGGAAAGTGCCAATTAGATTATGCAAGAGCTCACTGAGTGTTCAGTAAGCGATTATAATACTGAACTGCGTTCATTATAATCCAAGTAAAAAATACTTATTAGAAATATTTATTTATATTTATTATAAATATTACATAAAATATGTAGTCTATATTTTAATAATATTATAAAGCTTTATATAAAATGTGTATGAAATATAACATTTCAAAAAATGAATATTAATAAATATTCTGTGCTGTCTGGGTAGAATTAGATTTTAGATACTTAATACGAAAGATTAGTTAACTAAAAAATTTATGTATGTATGAGTGCGATATTGATATAATATTGTAATAGTATATAAAATAAAGATATGTGATATATCGCATTTTATCGGTAAAACAGCGATCTCGTCAAAGTTTAAACTTCACTTTAGAATCTGATGACCATTGTAGACGAAGACGAATCATGAAAGTAAACAAAAAAAAATAAACACAGGACGCGAGATGTCGCGGTTCATAAAACGATTGTTTTTTTTTCAGTTGATGCATCTATACTATCTATAGTCGGAAAAACTAAAATTGATATGCGAGTTGGTCGTCACTATGATAGATGACATTATCAAATAATTTCTCTCTTTATTACATACAGAGCACTCGGGATAACTTTGGGATGACCAGAGGTAATTATCATTTGGATTCATTTAGGTTTAGCGAATTCATAAATCTGAGTTTTGCAAAAACTCATTTATATTTTAATAATTATGTAATCGCACAGAATTTTAAAAATAATTTTAATGGATTGAGAGAAATGTTTGAGGAAAATTGAAATAAGATTTAGCTTAGGAATAATTAGAATAATGAGAATAAAAATAATAAGAATAATTGTCATGTTTCATAATAAAAATTTTTTTATATAAAAATATAGATAAATATGTATATAATTATATATTCATATATACTACTCAAAAAAATTATGACATAGAAAAATTGTGATTAATGATAACTTTTCGAAAAATTATCATAGAATAATGTTTTTTTTTTTAAATTAAAGTTTGAAATCTCTACTTTAAGACGCTATATAGCCAAATTTTTTTATGAATCCCTGCCACTGCAATTCTCAAAAATATAAGGGTGTGTATGTGTTCATATTGAAAATTGTAAAATTTTGACAGAATGGATTTTGTAAAATTTTTATGGAAAATGCCATTTGCAGCGGCATAAAATTCAAATTTTCCCCTTTAATTAAAAAAAAAG
>Ga0157364_1004518_pt1 | contig 13915 bp, 9 predicted proteins | sample AttsexASBM2_FD_111476 | JGI IMG/M metagenome (GOLD analysis project Ga0157364, IMG submission 111476) | Fungus gardens microbial communities from leaf cutter ant in Ribeirão Preto, State of São Paulo, Brazil - Atta sexdens ASBM2 | ecosystem: Host-associated > Fungi > Mycelium > Unclassified ... | reverse complement strand
TTCTAATAAACGCTATCTATTGGTTTCATGAATTTATTGGATTGAAAACTATTTAATAGAAAATTCATTATTAGATCATGCCTGTAGTCATTGTAAAATAAGATTTTAGAATTTGGACGTTTTCAAGTTTCATTAAGCCTTTAAATTTTATTTATTATTTAATAAATAAATATTTAGCAATAAATTCTTTAGTGATAGAGTAAAGCCGTACTAATAGAAAAATACGGGATACGTATTGAATTGTTTAATTACAGAAGTTAGATTTGATGATCGTAAAACCATAAGACGTGGAAATCGTAATATGAGGTATCCAGAGTATTTCTAATATGAAATAAATGCTCCTATGTTATGGTGAAAATCGTTGTTAAAATATAAATGTTATTGTATAATAATAAAAAAGACAACCGGAATGAGGGCCTATTTCTGCGATGCTTGATTCCAACTACCTGAAGACGAGTTTGGGTACAATCTATCGCATGCTCACTTTTCGCGCACGCTGGCTGTGTTTGTTTGTATTTTAGAAACATTAAATAAAGTTTTTTAATTGCAATACTGATATACATTGCGTTTTATTTCGATTTCTCGGGGCATCTCGTATTAACAGCACAATTTTTTGACTTTACGATTTGCTCACTTTTTACATTTTTTTAATTTAAAAAAAAAATGGAATTTGAATTAAATTTTATATAACATTCTTATTAAATTTCTTTCAAAATGACTTATTATTTTTTAAAATTCTGTCTATAGACTTTTAACATTTATTCAAAATAAATTATCTTATAACAGGAGCCTTTCCTCTATATATATAATTCACAATTGAATTATTTAAGAACTAATATAAATTATAATTTAACAAGTCAGTGAGCTCTCGCTCTGATGAAGTGAACAGTAAGATTCACGAAACGTATATTAGCAATGGATCACGATATGACGATAATCGTAAACTCTTTGTGGCACCTCTGAATTAATAAAGTAAAATTGTAGTAATATACTATTATTGTATGATAATTATAATTTACATTCAATTTTGGTACTATAACTGTATATATTTGTCGATAGAACATTCAGCTATTATTACTGCAATATTATAATAACAACAACAATTATAATTCAATTATGGTAACATAAAATTACACAAAATTATCAAAAACTTTTCTCTCAGTGAGCAAGATTTTAGGTATTCGATTTTCTGTCGTAGAAATATGACAAATGCTCAGTTAAGTTTCGTAAACGTTTGTAAATGAGCGTAAATATCTTTCGCAAACGAGTTTGACGAGTTAGTTTGGTCATTTCACATATGTTAATCGAAATGATAATGGTGCTGTGAGAGAGAAAGAGAGAAAGAACGAGACAGAGAGAATAGAGTAACCAGTACTTGTACAATATATTCTCGACGCAGGATATGGTGTCGCATTTATGTACATCACATTGGCGAATACGCGAAAACGTCTAAGCTCGCAAGCAGAGCTTTCGCGCGCGCATCGTTCTCCAAGGCTTAAACTACAATGGTACGCTAACTACAATCGTAGTCGTGGCACATAATAATGCGATGGCACCACAGAGACGAGCACGACCGATAATGTGTGCCGCAAGCGCGAGCTCGTATACATCTACGTGCGCGCGCGTGCGCGCGGACGATTATATATGTGCACAAGCGAGAGACGGGATGCACCAACCGCGTTATATCTATATCGAGTTATAATAGTTCTCGTGTTAAATCGCATGAGAGCCAAATCGCTTGGAACTAACCCCAGAGTATTCCCGCACCTCCGCGATCTCTCTCGTTGTCTGTACCTCACCTCGCCTCTTCCCTCTTCCGGTCCCACGCGACCTTTCTCATCGGCCTTAGGAAATAATGCCGCCGTTTTCTACTAAAAATTATGCATTCAACCGTTGTTGGAATCTTTCTTTTTCGCGCTGTTTCCGATAGCTCTTCCCTCTCTCCGGTCATTAATTAGGAACCGTAAGAAGCCACGACTTCTCCAGATTCGATCGAGTTACAACGTTATATTCTCGAAGATATATTGTCGGTGAAACCATAAAAAGCGTCAAGCTCTTTCGCGAAAACTTTTTATCGTCCCCTAAAGCCGTCTGTTCCTATAGAGGTGTAAAATATTGTCGCAGTAGGAGTTCCCGTTAGTAACAGTAATTTTCTAATGATGGAAAGCGTCCTCGTATTTTTTTGCCTATTCCCGCGCATGCCTTAGAAATATCGGGCTTAGTTAGAAAAATTTCGCTGCTACGAGTTTCAATTTATTACGCCTCACTAATTCGTAACAATAAAACGGCTATTTTTACTCTCACCGCACTGTAGTTAGACGGAACATCGAATTTCCAGGACCGTATTTCTTGCGAGAAAATTTATTTGCGCTCTTTAGTGGGACGGCTAGCTCGTTGGATACGTGCGTTGAGAATTACTTCCCCAGCAATGTTCATTATTAATTCTTATGGTTCTATACTATTATGTGATAGTGATTTGAGCTATTGTACTTACATATAAGTAAGATTTATAGATATTTCTTCTTAAAACTTTGAGTTTACTATTTTTTTGGAGATAAATTTCTCTTAAATTTCGCTCTTGCATTTTCTCTCTTACGAGTAAATTAATTAAATGTCATGATTTTTATCCGTTTAATGCTGTAGCTTCTTTTGTATTTACGGACTATATATTCTTATTATTACTCTCGAAGATGAAGAAATTTTTTAATTAACATTCTTTTTAGTAATTTCTAACTGATTTACTTGTTTCTTGTGAACATTTTTGTACTGAAGCAATAACTAAGAGTCTTATTAAATTATTGTAAAATAGCATGGTATTTTATCGCATTTATAGCTGCAGCTTCCTAATATCTTTTCAACGAATACACGCGAAGACTCGGCCGAATAATGAGACGTGATGTTCTTTGAAAGGATTTACAGGGTTAGAAAACATTCTACGAAATGTACGAGCCACGTCACGGCTTTCGTGCGAGGATTTGGCTTCGGATTAAACGACCTTCTTGAATTCGCGGCGTTCCCTCGTAAATTGCATCGAAGAATCCGATATTAACGGTAGCTGGAGTCGCGCATCCGTGGTATGGAGCCTGTATCCTGAGATCGTGGATACGCGAGGTCGGCGATTGCTTGTTCTTCCGAAGTAGATGAGGGCGGGGTGTATACCGGGGATATGTATTAATGCCTCAGACGTCGATCCAGCTGACAAAGCACGATCAGTGCAGTCTGGCGAGTTCGAGGTATTTCAACAAGAGGATCATAATGGTTTTGAGCACGGATACGGGTACTTGCGGTGAGATCGTTCCAGCTCATTGCGCAGCTCGTAATCCAAATTCGGAAGATTCAGACTGCTTTGCAAAAAGGATATCATGGAAGATATGAATAAATGAAATATTCATTATGATTAAACGAACACTAATTGATATGTGCGATTCTGTTTTATTAATACAATTGTGTAAATATGTTCAAAATTATTAGGTATCTTTAAAATCTTTATAAATTTTTTAATATATATAGATCGAAATAAATACAATAAAATTTATTTTAACAGTTTTATTTATTAATAAAACCAAGAAGAATTGAAGAAGTTATAATATGAAAGAAAAGTATAATAAAATAATATTAAATATTGATAACAATTTTATTTATTAATACAACTGTTAGCAATATTTAATATTTTAATATATTTTATTATATTTTTGTTTTGTTTTATAACTTCTACAATTTTTTTTTGTTTTATTAATAAATTAAAATAAACTTTGTTGCATTTAATTCTATATATCAAGAAATTTATAAGGATACTTAATAATTTTGAACATGTTTATACTCTATTAATTTTTTGCAAGTGGATTTTATTACTTATCGCCATTCTTTCATAATTGCAATTTGTAAATTTTGTTTCGAAGTGCATATTCTTTTTCTTTAAGTGAACCTATAAATATTTAATTGTATGGAATTGAAATCAGGACTCTGTGGATCGATAATTTACAACATTATTTTTAATCCTATTTTTTTATTTAAAAATCATATCATATACTAGCATGACACTTTGAACATATCTATGCAACAAAAATTTTAAGAAAGTACATCTACACGCATGGATCTCAACTAATTCCCAAAAATCATTAAAAGAAAAATTATTTGTTATTTTTTAGAAAATCATTAATTAATAGAATGCTTAATAATTTTGGACTTAGCTATACATGTATAGCTATACATTTATATCAGCCTAATTTCATCCACTGCTGGATATCGGCCTCTTTCAACTTTTCCTATTCTGTACGGGATCTACAGTTTTTAACGCTGAATCCAAATGGCGATAGCAAAGATATCTTCGAAGATTTGTTATTGCTTTCCGAGAGATGGCAAATAAAATCTGATGTTCTGAGTACTGGATAGATTTGAATGTTGGATCTTTGACACAGAGGGCAGTCATGCAGGTCACTCTACGCTCTGCACTACAATATGGTGCAGATAATAGGCTGCTCGCCAATTATTTATACAGGATGTTATCAAAAAAGACTTTAAGAGTATATAGAATAACAAAAAATAAGTCAAAAAGGTCTAATAAACATAAGTCCGGAACGGTTGTCAAGGTATCTCTTTGTTTAAAGAATGCATTTCCTTCAAATCGACTTAATGATAAATGTAACGCAGAAAAAATGAATTTGCTTTATTTTGCTTTATTTTCAGTTACTTTTATTTATTTTTAAAGTACATGTTCAAAGTCTCCACCTTCTATATCCAAACAAGCTTTATATTCTCTTAGAAAAACGCCCTCATTCTCTCAAAAATTTGAACATGTATTTAGTAAAATAGTAAAAATAGTAAAAATAAATTAAAGTAATTTAAAAATAAACAGTAAACGCGTTTTTTTTGCGTTACATTATTATTAAGTCGATTTTGAAGCAAATGTATTGTTTAAACAAAAAGATATCTTGGCAACCGTTTTAGACCTACATTTATTAGGAGTTTTTTTTACTTATTTTTTGTTGTTTTATATGCCCTTAAAGTTTGTGACCCTTTGTGATAACATTTTATATATATATTAGTTCATAATTATTAAGAAGAGGTTACTTTCATAATGATAATTGCGAAATACATCTTCTATCTAATAATGGGAAAGTCATATACACCTTATGTTGAGCTCATCAGCTTCCATGTCCTATTTACGACTTTTTAGAATGATTGTAAGAAGTGACGTCAGCGTTTATCAAATCTTTCGAAGGTTTCGATACAGGAAGAATTTCCAGGTCACTGCACTGCTAAACCGCTATTCCACCTTCCAATCCTTCTTCCATTTTCTTCTTAACTTCCTTTTCCTTCCTCTCTGTTTCTTATTTCTTTCTCATCTCTTTCTTATAGTTTTTCATTTTCTTTATTTCTCTCGCTTCTTTTCGCTTGTGCATTTCTTTTTCTCTCTGCCATTTCCTCGGAAATTGGTTAGTTGCTTCCAACTCTGCGCAGGACTAAGGCAAGGAAGCGCGAAGCAGCATTCCTTTGTTTCTTCTACTTTGTCTTCGGTCTCGTCGAAACTTTCGTATCCGGAATTGTGCTTCAACTTTTTTTTTCTCTACGCCATCCGTCGATTCTTCTCTTCTCTTCGGCTACTGTGGATCGTCGCGAAACTTATTCGGTTAGCATCTCTATCGCTTCCGCTTAATCATCGACGAGCAACTTTGTGTAATATAATAGATTTTAATTAATTAATTAATTAATACTTTATTTAATAGACTTTACTATTAATTTTCTGAATTATTCAAATAGCCATATATTATTAGAAAGTATGTGTATTCTTATAACAAATTAATATTTTTTAATTAATCTAATCAAATAAGTTACTAATCTTTGTGAATTTAAGTTTGAAGTTATTGGTTACAATAGAGTACTTGGACGATTTTTCCTGAAATTTCGGAACTGTACTTGTATGTAATCTCTCCAACGTGCGTCGTTTCCGTCGTGCGTTTCACTTTTCACATTGCTTCGCTACACTGGCGAATAAGTGATTTCTTTTTAAATTCGCCGCACGCTTCTGTAATTAGTTTAACTCCGTTCCAAGAATTTATTAAGAAGACAAGAAGATGGTGCAAGACACTTCCGTTCTTTTACGTCTTGCGCGCGTTGCAAGCCGAGGCTACTGCTCAAGCCCTCCGAGGATAGCTACGTGCTCGGAGATTTATCTCGACCCAACCGAGCGTTGGTTCCGTCACTTCCGCCAGAATTGTCTGAGAGAGATTTTTAAAGTTCGAGAGTACTTCGGAGTCTTCAAGAGTTATACAATCGTGCCAAAGTATCTATACGTGCCCTCGCGCACGCGTGTTTTGTTCGACTCGGCCATTTTGTTTCTGATTGCCTTTCTTTTCTTCAATTATACATTATTAGTACTGAAAGTTCATACACAAAAGACAGAGACAAGGAAGAAGAAACTAGAACGACGAGTCACATTTTAATTAAACTTATTATAGCTTTTCTTTGTTTCATCGTATAATTAGTTTTAAATCGCATCTATTTTCATTCACAATCTGAAAAGGGATTTCATGCTGTTGGTGTAACTTTAAACTTTCGACAAAGGTTTAAAGAAACGATGAATTTTTAACTTTCGAAAGCGAGAGCTACATCAATGAAGCACAGAATTGCGAGAGCAGCACGTCTCCAAATAATCCCTTTCACTAGTCACCAAAGGAAATAGGTTCCCGAGTTCGCACCGAACATCCTCTTCAATATCGCTCTTTCTATGCTCTCGGTAATAAATCGCCGGCGAACTAATATTCCTGCGGCGATATTGCTGGTAATATTACCATGGTAAATGATCTCGATCACCGTTCTCGAGGGAGCCCTCCACATCGATATTAAAATAGGAATCCGCGTAGCCCTCGAGGAGATTTAATTTAATTTAACGTGTGCAACATGAGTTGTTCTTGCAATGACTGATTTTACAACGCATTTAATCACATATATTTCGTTTAATTAATGCATTTTTTTGCTGGTTATGTATTGTTATTTTCTGATTCATTTTCTGAATATATTAAATGCGTTTGTTCTCTCTTTCTCTCTCTCTCTCTCTCTCTCTCTCTCCCCTCTTAATTAGCCATAATTATTATTTTTCAAGACAGAGCGTGTCCTCATTAGATAACTAGTTAATATATTTAACGAGAAGAACGATTAAGAAGACGGTAGCGCGATATTGCGCCGCGTGTTCGCGAAGTAATTGCATCTCCGGCGCGTAACGCTTCTTGACTCTAAACGGATTGGTTTTCGTTCCTGGTTCTTCCTTACTTAGGATACATTCAAGTGCCTAGTTAAATCCTCATGATCTTAAATTTAAGTGCAGTAGTGGAAGTTGTTAAGCCGCGTTTTATAGGATCCCGCGTCCGCTTTTACGGAGGCGTCATTTGCCGTTTCTCGAATTTAGAGTACGGAGGTGGAAGAGTAGACTCGGCGAAGATAACGAAGAACAACGATAAAGGATATAAGAAAGGGAGAAAGATCTCGTAGAAATATCACTCTGCCACTGCAATTTCGCAATCAATCGCTAATGCTCAAAGGGACGCTGTCTATCGACTGATACTTTATCGTCTTCCCTCCTCTTGTTGCTCTCCCGCTTTCTGCTTCTTCTCTTTGCCTTCTTGAATGAACGATTATTTATGACGCATCATGTTAAATCGACCTCTTTCGTCGTGGAGATATCTTGAACGATTTCAGAACTGACCGAAATTTCGTCCCGATTATAGATCTAGTAGAGCATAAGTGACGACGATCGTTTTAGGTCAGCGTATCTACAAGTTTGCAGTTTTAGATGTGCATCGAAGATGTTCGCGGGAGATTATGTTGTCAAGACCAGCAAATGGATGACTTTCGTTACGCTGATTAAAGTTTCGCGTGTTGTTTAGTTGGACAGTAATTACGTTATTTGCGTTCATATACACATGCGCACGCGCACACACATACACACACAAAATATCGTAAAACTGATAGATGAACGAAAGTATGCTGACTTTTATAGCAAGTGAAATGATTTTAATTAGTTTATTAACTCGCTATACAGTATTATCATTAAATCTCCCGTTATTTTATACTTGCTATTTTTATAATTTTTCAAATAATAATTTATTTGAAATTATAAAAATAATTAATTTATAATTTCAAATAACGTTTGCCGAACTTAGTAACAATTTTGTAACTTTAAACATTGCAAAATTCAATAAAAAATCGCACGAAAAACATATGGATAATTAAGAGCACATTCGTAGAATTTTATTTCTAAAAATTCTGCATATTTTCTGAAATATCGGCCAGCACGCGCGCTCACTCTTTCCACTCGGATATTCCTGCTTACTTGTTCGTTATCGCGAAAAGCGATCTCCACTCCGGACGCGGAGGTGCGAAATGTAAAATGGGCCGTTTTATCAAAGGCGAAATTCGCCCGACTGAAATTTGTCCAACGTAGTGGAAGCCTTGGATTACGATGGCAGGCCTGTCTCTTTCTCGCTCCCGTTCATGGCTTCTCCGCACCTCACTCATCTCCATCTTCTTTCTCACGTCCCGATTCTTCACGCCCTCCCTTCTTTGAGAAAAAGGGTAACAAAGTGTTAAAGTTTTAATCCGAGAAGGAGCGCGCCACGCGCAGACAAGGAACGAGAAACTGCGAGAAACTACGGGTGGGAAGAACCGTGAGAGGGCTGGAGAGAATGAGAAATAGAGAAAAGAACGAAAAAGAGCGACGACAGAGGGGGATAGAAAAGAGGACAGAAAAGGAGGGCGGCTAGAAGGAACGGGCAGTGGGAAGAAGATGAGACGACGGAAGGAGTAAGAAACTGTGATAGAAGAGAGAAGAGAGGACGTAAGAAGGAAATGGGGTGACACGGGGGGGGGAGAGGAGGGAGGAGCAGGAGGAGAGGGTATGCCAGGAAAGTCTTTGTAATCGCAGTTTTCTACTTTTTCCTGAAGTCGTAGCGGAGGGTGAGTTGAGCCTGGGAGAGGTGAATCTAGATTCCAGGTAAGTGGGTGGGGTAGATGGAGCGACGAGAACTGGGCGAGAGAGGGTAGTGCTGGTGGAGAACAGGGACGATGGGGACGCGGAAGAACGGGGAACCCTCGGTAATGGTAAGGGTAGATGGGTCGGTGCAAGGGTGTGCTTGAACAGGGATTTACGGAATTTATCACTTGAATTCCCTGTAAAGGATTAGCAGACATTCCCTCGCTTCGGCAGAGACGTAGGGGGTTACTGCAGTGGGTTACCTACCCTACGAACTTCTTGGGCGTCGTCTGCTAGCTCTGCGGACCCGATTCGCCCCACCCATATATGTCCTCGAATTTCGATTGCGGTCACTGAAACGAGGTCTTCATCATTTCTTATAAATAATGTATAACTTGTTTGTTTTTTATTTACGAAGATTGGATATTGCGATATTATCTCATTGATTTTGTTATGCTAGCTTTATTGTAATATTATGTTCTGAAATTCTATTAAATTCCCATGAAAACGAAAATAATGTTTATAGTGATCCTTTCTTTTCTTGTTGCTTTAAGTTATAAGATTGCATCGATCTAATATCGTTAATAATTCGAGACAGTCACAGCATTTGTAATCTTGCATCGCAGGAGCTTTCGAAAACAGGTCTTATTGAAATATCTTGCGATGCTATCGAACGATACAGTCGTTCCCTCCGCGCACATGATATTCCTCGAGTGAGTATTCAACACCAGTTGGATTTCCTGAGGACGACCCTTCGTGTCGTATCGCCTACATTTTACGAGCCTCGAATTGTCCGATAGGACTCGGAATTTCCTTCTTGAATTCCGTCACATGCCGCATGAAGCGGCTGCATAAAGTTAGAATATCTGAGATTTTTTTTACGATCTATAGAATTAGAAGCGACGTGACAATTCCCGTGATTTCTACGATTTTTAAAAATTTATTTTCACAATTTGCTCTAAGAAATATTAATTTTGACGTATCCTACTCTTCCTCTTATTTTACATTTAAATCTTTCACATGATTACAATGTATTATGTTGTAATTCCAAGACGCATTTTTATTGCAAGGATTCGTAACATATATCATTTTTAAAACTTTTTCAGTACTTTGAGATTGATTCTAACTGATTTTGCATTTTGTTGTAATATTGATATTTAATATAAAATTTGTTTTCTGTGGCTAAATTAGTATATATTTTTGGAAATTAAAATAAAAGTTTGATATTTGAAAACGAGGAAGAGAGTTCTACTTCAATTTAGTGCAGGAATAAAAAATAGACCTATAATATTTGTAAATTTATAACTTTGTAAATTATTTGTAAATTATAACTGTGATTTCAATTTATTAAAACAACATGTGGCAACTCTTGAAACACATTAGCTTCGATTTTTTTCTTCTATGGATGTATCATTGCACGATAGAAGGACAAAGTTGTCGTGCCTAAAGTGTGCGTTTCTCAACGTTATTGTGTGTACCGACGCGGCGATTCGATCGACTTCCGCTTTTCTGCCGATTTGCTCTCACAACATCCCGAAGAGAAAATATCTGTCGAGGATAAGCGTTCGCGTTCTTCTTTTTTTTCCTCTATTTCTTTACCATTCCATCTTACTCCGCGTCCGTATCAATCGACGATAGTCCTGACCGTCCCGGCGGAGTTAAAGCAAACCTTAGCCCGATCTCTTTGCGCGATTCCATCCATCCCCTAACGTAAACGTAAACATGGATATTTATATACAAGGAAGACCATTCGAACGGCAGCGAGATTGCACCACGTGCCGGGATAATATATCGACGGGGCTAATAAAATATGAAAGGCTCCCTTCTATGTACACGATTTCTCACCTTTCTCTTTTGTCGTGCGAGAAAATTGAGGGTCGAATGCGTCGAGAGGCGACAGGTGCGACGAACAAGAGCCGTCATTTCTCTGATGAAAATTCACCAGAAAGGTGGACAGATTGTAAATTTTACAGATTGTAAATTTTTCTCAGAGATTTCCTTTTTAAATAAAATTCAAACAATTTTCAAGTCAATCTTTGATGTTCTTCAAATTACGCGTTTTATTTTCGTAAAATTGAAAAGCCAGTTAGCAAAAGTCAGGTTTTCGAATGGAGAAATTTATTTCGAAAGTCCACGTATTAAATTTGTGTTGAATAATGATTATTTTTGAATCTGTATTTTTTGCTTTTTATATGAATTTATTAAAATGATGAGGATCGAGGTAGCGGGATGAAAATGAAGAAAGGTGAAATTTCACGACGTTGAAATACCCATTATTAGAATTATTCGCTGGTAAGAAAGAGAAGACTAGGAGGAAAACATGGTATACGCGAGCTGCTATACAGAAACTGAGGAATTATTCCGCAGCCTTTCTAAGCGGCGCGTAATGCTGAGCGAGCTTGCCGAGTAATCAAGATGCGCGTAGCGGCTGCAAATTCCGGGGTTTCTTCGCGAACCTCGGAAGTAACCGCTCCCGCGTAGAGCTACGTACGTTTGAAACTAACACAATGCACGAATACTTCTATCCTGCGCGTATAGTGGTACGGAGGTGAGGACGGGGATAGAATGTTACATAGAATAGCGTACATACAACGCGTATATAAGAGGAATTCGAAGTACGGCCATATCGTGCGCAGCAGGGCAATTCGAACTCAAAAGCTTCCAAACATCTTCAATATAAGTTAGGGAACTGTACTTAGGTTACCTCCGTAACCAGGCCCGCATACGAAACAGTCCTCGAATAGTTGCGCGGTATTCTCCTTATTGCAGATAGTACATGGCTTCTTGCTTGTGGCCTCCCAACTCTCCTCTCGTTCCCGTTCTCTAATTAGCTCTTGAATTATATGTACGAATTAATTGACCATTGCACTTCGAAAACGATCCGAGATATGTCGATGGCACGCAACACGGGCAGCGGCAGAATTTGACACGATGAATCCAGACCGTGTATGCGGGTTGTGTGTGATTTTCTGTACGCATTGCTCACAGAGCTTCGGATTCGCTGCGGGGATTAATTTTGTTGCTCGCCGATTCTGCGCGCGATGTGTTGAAATGGCGTTGATGATGTTCAACACGCGCGGCCGAGTTCATTAAGTTTGACGCCCACACCGCCTGATTACGGACGAACAGATTTAATCATCGCAATTTCACGGTCCGTCGTTCGCGGTCGGTGTTATCGTAAACTATCAGAATATTCCGGTACTATAATATGCGTACTGGCCAGCTCGATTCAAAGATCTATTGTACGCGCGGCGACGTGTCGAATTAATTTGGCGTTCGATGAGAGTTTCACTCGATCATTAATCGCGATTAATATAATCAATCCGCTTGCTTTGACAAATACGATTAATTACGGTCCTTGACGAATAGTATTTCGCAATTAGGAAATATTCTTTGCAACATGTTTACCGAAATTACACGTGTGAAAATATTCGCGCGCGATTCGTGCTGATGCTATGGTTTGCGTGCGATGACAGTGTGCATTTTCGCAGATAATTATAATAGTTTACACTGTGCTGAATCCTTGGCGACACAGGTGCATCGATTGCACATTTGCGCCTCTTTCTCTCTATCTCTTTCTCTCGCAATACATATAGTCTATGCACATGGTTCGCCTAGCGTATATATCCGCATTTGCATGGCTATGTAAATACACATTATAATGACAACCGGTCGGTGCAGTATTGTCTCGGCTACACGGCTACGAAGCAAACATGATGGCGAACCGTTACTCCTGCTTTCTAAAAGTAAATCGAAAATCTTACGAAGATGCAGGAAGATTGCAATATAATTTTTGGGTTGTTGTCTTTGATGTGAAAAAGTTAGTAGCACGCGATGCAATAATTTTATCTATTATATCTACATTGAGAAAAAAGTACTTGAAAATTTATATTTGTGAGATATAAAGTTTATTTCTCTGAAATAAATCCCTTATTAAAAAACGAGCGAAATAAATATTTATTTGTAGCAAATAATCCATTTATTTTATTTTCGAAAGAAGTACTATTAATTTCAAATAAATGTTCATTTTCTCGATATGAATTATTTAATTGCAAGTAACAAATTTCAATTTTTGTGAATCGAGATATTTTTAATAAATAAATTATATTTAACCAAATAAAGTTTATTTCTTCTCATAATTTAATTTTATTTGTATTGTCAATGTTGTTATATCATTGAAATAAGTACTTATTTGAATTAAATGTTTCTTCTAGTTTGATGAAAAGAACTATCTTACATCCAAGAAGTCATATCGAATAAGTCAATACAAAAATTACAATGTAAAAATATTTGTATACACATACTTTATACATATACATATTTATACCACTAAAATAAATATTTATCTGAATATATTTCATTACTTATACAGTTATATAGATTAAAATATATATAAAGATTTATAAGTATATTAATAAAATATAATCAGATGATTATTTATTTCCATGTGATATATAATATATATATGTGTACAAATATTTTTATTTGTAATGCATTTATTCAATAAATGACTTTGTCAGTACAAGCGATTTTCTTTATCGAGCTCAAAAACATTTGATTAATACGATAAGAATTTGTGATATATCAAATAAATTAAAAAAACATTAAATAAAATAAATCATTATTTTATACGCATTATTTTATACACGCGCGCGTATATACACATATGTTCAGCTTTTAAAAAGATGAATATATAAATACAGATTAAAGCATAAAAATAACAAAACTGTAACACTCTAAGAATAATTATAATTAATTTATTTCTTTCTTAATTTATTTCTCGTAGATATTTATATACAAAAAAGGTTGTACAAATAATCTTTCTTATTTTATTTTTAGACATTATTTTAAATTAATGGATCAATTGTAAGATAATCGTAATTTGTTGTCTAAGACTTATGAGAACTTGACTGAAATGCTTATATTATGATTGTATGCAATATCTTT